>JADEYI010000030.1_pt1 | contig 283202 bp, 358 predicted proteins | sample 8542331 | NCBI WGS metagenome assembly JADEYI01 (sample SAMN16510988, study PRJNA670497) | mine drainage metagenome | isolation source: biofilm near Copperflume 1 | place: Germany: Marsberg coppermine Kilianstollen | collected 2018-02
GTGTGGGTGGAGGTAAGCGGACTCGAACCGCTGACATCTGCCGTGCAAAAGCAGATTTTTTAGTTGTGTTGGGACAAGCAAGCCTCAGGCAATCAAGCCAACTGAGAATGTCTGTGTAGTAGAACTAGGCTTGCAGGGGTGTCTGTGTCATGTATTATAGGGGACCTGTCAGGGGGGTTCTCAGAGCAGAGGCTGTGGCACTTTAGGATATTTGATTGCAGGACCATTTCAAGGGACTTGCGGATGTGCTAAGCATTCAGGAATTTGATCTAGACAAATTTTGAAGTCGCTTTCAGCTGGGTAGCACCATAAGTCTCACTACAGTGGGCAACTGCTTGAATCCAGATTGCAGAAGCACTGGCTCGATGAGGCTAGGACTCTCTACAGTGCAGCGGAAGAAGCTTCCAGCAGAGTGTGATAATAATGCAAGTGACTTGTCACAGATATGAAACTGGGTTTACGAATGGATGCTCGGGTTATGCTGCTCAACGCTCAATCTATACACAATGGGATAAAAACATGCCTGTGCCATAGTTGAAGCCTTTAGAAAAGCTTGCACGGAACGCAGATAATAGCAGTGCCCCTGGCAACAAAGCAACCCTTTTAAGGCACACTGGCCAGGCTCATAATCCTCACAGACCGGACTAGTACTATAAAGACAAAGGATATTCCGGTGTTGCAGGAAGGCATATAGTGCACCCTTGCAGCCACAAGTCAGTAACGGCCAGGCGAGATCTGAACACTCCTTTTTGAGCTCGTACCTCCTGATCCCTTTTGCAGTTTCAAGAGATCAGGGAGTGCTTCTAGCAAGTTTCAGGAGCAGTCTCTGATGTTACCTGCAACATTGATCTGACTGTACCTGCTGATCAGACTTCAGCAACCTTGAGCTTCAAACTTCGAATTCGCTGAAGACAGTGCGCAGCTTTGCGTCTTCCTTGGTGGCCGAGAATCCCAGCAGGTTGATGAAGAGAGAGAAGAAGAGGACGCCTCCGAACACGTACCAGCCAGCCTTGCCCTGTGTCAGCACTGCACGCAGCACAAACCCCTTGTGACTTACATTATTTGGTATAATTCATCAATCCCCTGGCCATGTCAGCCCTAGAGATATCTTGCTTAAATGCACATACCAACCTGTCTTGCCCTGCGTCAGAACTGCACAAACCACAAACCCCTTGTGAGCCCACAAATATCATCAATCCCCTTTCAATCCCCTTGCCCAAGCACTTGTAGGGGACTGGAAGTATACCAGCCCCCCTTGCCTCTTGCCTTGCATCAGAACCTCATCCCCTTGAAACCTCAAGCATAAAATCAAACCCCTTGCTATCTCAACTCCAGAGGTCTTTGAATAAGTAGAGATTCTAGAGATCCCATCGATTTTCCAGACGTGTAGACAGAAATGCATGAATGTGTGTAATACAGGCACGGGCTCACTGCGCAGCTGATCGATGACATTTAGCACATTGCATGTTAAATACAAAAAAAATTTCTGCCTTGTGATCAAAACAAGGTTCCGCAATCAGAGATCTCAAGTATGTCCCTGGAGTGTTTCTATAAGTCCCTGGAGGGGCGCACACCGTTGTTGTGGAGGGGGTCTGCGAGGTGATCTGCCAGGTTCTGTAGGGGCCCCTTGCCGGTGACTGCCGCCTGGCTCCAGAATCCCAGATTAGCCAACATTGCCAGCCGAGCATTGCGCACCTGGTACCAGCATGCTTTTTGTCATGGCAGTGATTTTGGGAGAGACCTACTGATTAGCTGCAATCGGGTCTCTGAAAACACCCAGCATGCATGCAGCCTGCAAACACCGCACTGGACTGCTGCAGCAAAAATGGCATTATCATGGATCAGGTGCAAAATTGCCGGCACCTGAAATTCCGTTCTCTTCAGAGCTATGACCATCTTTGTACGGACCAAGCTTACATCTGTTCTCGGCTTTCTCATGCATCAGAATGCGCATCTTCAGCCGGAGCTGGCAGTAAAGAGTCAGCCTGGCATCAAATGACAACCACCAACCTCTTTGGAGATGTGTACTCGGATGGATGAGGCCAATAGCATAGAAACCACACCGTTCTTGCATCAGGCAGTCATGATTGCCCGGTTCATCTATAAAGCATTCATTCTCATAAATCTTGGTGCAAAGAAAGCTCACCTCGCTCTGGCGGCGGTAGTCATTGCGCAACCCCATGGGGTCAAAGGGGGCAGCAAAAAGTCCAGTCTGCAATCAGCACAACAGGAAATAAGTAATGATCTCAGACAGCAAACATGCTGGACATGCATGGCAGCCTGCTGGTCAGAAGGGTGGTCCTGTGACACAGATCCAGCCCTTGAAGGGCAGTGGTACTCATTGTTATGACATGCTGTTCCTGCCAGGAGGTAATGTGCGCCTGCAGACAAGCTGCAGTACAGTATGCTAGAGACAATGTGGCTTTGTGGGGCAGGCGTTATTTGAGGGGGCAAAGCATCCAAGCAAGATATTGAGATCCCTGAATACAGGCGGATCTAACAATGCCAAGGGAGGAGGAAAAGCGGCACTGAAATGATTGGGTGCAGGCACAGACCTGGCCCTTCGCATTGAAGTTCTGCAATCGCTTGTACTCCAGGTACCCCCACGCCAGGTGGCCCACCGCCACCACCGCAAAAAACTTGAGGGGTCCCTCTGGCAGAAGAGGCGCATAGTCCACCTGCAAACCAAGACACCTTCATGACTGGTGCCGTAAACTGCATTGCTACCTGCAGTAACAAATCTCCCAGCTCTGGATGTGGCTGTTAAGCCCAGCATAGTACCCTCAAGGGGTGGAGGCGCCACCGTATTGGGGTGAACATGATTTGTGCGTTGAAGTCACTGCATGTTGAAAGACCCAAATGCCTTTGTTCAACCAATGGGTGCAAGGCAAAGCTATGCTCAATTTCAGGCAAGGCTATGAACGCTGCTTGGCAGGCTTCCACTGATATGCAAATCTGAGTGACAAAGTGCGCGGCACTTCTGGCAGCAACGAGTAATGTGGCAAGGAAATTGAGATTGCAGAGTCTCAGAAAGCCTCTTTGGCAGTCTCACCGTGAAGGGAGCCTTCCACCATGGGCCCTTGCCCAGTGCCTCCACGCTCAAAATCCCAGGCACAGCCAGCATGGCCTGTACAGTACAGGCAGGTACTTCAGACCGCTTAACAAGGGGACAGGTGTCTTGAGTGCTAGGGTTGTTTCGGTGTGTCTGTTCTCTGGGAATTGAGTGCATTCGGGCACATGAAGTCGGAAAGATGAAGGTGGATGTGAAGTTATGGCAGGGAGATCACCAGTCGCCCGTTGTACAACTCGCCCTCGAGAAGCCTGCGCGCCAGTCCCATTCACCGGTCAAGACGCCCTTCAAGGTTCACTGCAGCTTGCGGCTCGACACAGAAGCAATGTCACGCAAAATATTGCCAATTGAGAGACAGTCTTTGATGCATCGAAACTCACCACTCCAGACCTCGCTCCTTCTCGGCGATGAATCCCGGCTTGACAGTGCCCAGCTTCAGCGGATCAAAACCCCGATCTCCAGCTGCAGCAACCAACATGTAGGTTACATGCGATGGAACGTAAAAGGAACGTCACATTGTGCCGTAGCAACAAGACAAAGCTTTGGGAGCAGCTGAAGGGATCTCACGCAAGGATCCGTCCAGATAAGCTGGAGGCTCTGCTCCGTGGAACCATGTCAGGCTTCCGGTTTCCCAGAGCCTTTCTGGAGTCTCCAGCTTCAATGGAGAAGCTCTTGATATGAGCTGAGTAGCCCTGGAGCTGCGCTGTGGCAACCTCGACTTTGCGATACTGGGCGCCCCGAAAAGCAAGCCAGGAGAAGCCAGTGCCATTGCCATTGCGATTATATTGTACAAAAACACAGACTGGAATAGACTCGCCACAGCGCAAACAAGCAGGATCAATTTTCATGATCGTACCATGAGTCATTTACCTCGGACTCCAAGATACTCGAGGATAAAATTTCAATCTGTGATGAGAAACGTTGATTCGGCAGAGACAACGTCGTACAACCAGGCCTTCGAAGAATCATCATAGAACAAGCTTTCATACTTCAGTTCTTTTGACGCAATGCAGTCTTTTGCTACCGGAATCGCTTTGCAATGCGGTCTGGGAATTGGCGCTCGTCGCCTACCTGCACGCACGAGACGTGGCCCACTGTGTGTTTCGGCGGGCCCCAAGACACCAAGTTGGGAACTTGAGAAGCCCGAAAGGCTTTGGGAGGCCGGTGGCGAGCTGTGGTGGGCTCTTCGAGCCCTCACTCCTATTCTGTTGCCGCGTAAAGCAAGGCCTCACCTCCCCACAAAGGTCAAACGAAGAGAAAATGCATCCCTTTATCACCTGATCATCTTTATTTGCTGGCATTCGGCACCAAGTTGCATTCTTTAGCCCTACCTTCCATCTGCAGCTGCGTCTAGATGCCCGTGCAAAAGCCCTAGCCCAAGTGTGACAGGCTTTGTTCTCGAGTGCGATACATCGATAAGTTGTTGCATCGAACAAGGACAAAATTTACATGCGATGTGCAGGCTCCCTGGCTTCGACCCACCTCCGTACCTCAAGGGCAATCTGCGTAAATGCACCTCCCTTGTCTTTCACGGCTGCCTTAACACAGCAAAAGTGACATGTGCCCTGTCCAAACATATGGAGAGGCAGACTGGCTGAACGCTTTCTTTGGATGGGTCCTCCTCTGGGACAATCTTTGGCAGAGATTATAAAAACCGCCCACAATATGTCAACTACGTTGTGGTGCTCTGTGCAGCTGGCGACAGGGGCTTTGACCCTCTGAGGCTGGCAACCATCAAGCCGTCTGCTGTTGCTGACCCAGAAGACGGGCTGCCCTGGTACGCAAAGTCGTCTCCTCTCAGAAATTCCCTATTGTAATTCTTGCAAATGGCGTGCCACTAGAAGCATGATCACACACGTCCACAGCTCAAAGTGCATGAACCTCTGTGATACAAAGGCCGAGAACAAGGCTATGTAGTCTAATCCGTGCCACGCATGCGAGCTGCCTTTGTTCCATTAGTAATGGCAAAAATGTGCATGTGCCACGACACTGCATTGGCATCCAATTGCATGATGTGATTATCTGCTGCCTGGCAGGCTTCTCGAGGGAGAGCTGTACAACGGCCGCGTGGTGCGCTGCTTGAACCACACATTCCCAGAAACACCTCTGCAATTATTTGTACAGATTCCAGCGCACGCAAAACATTTGTAATGAGAGGCTCACAATGCATTGCAAATGTTCAATACGGTCCTGGCCCACTCACATCACTTGGCAGATCATAGGGGAGCGGCCAGATAGACACCATTTCATACACTTGGTGCCGTGAGTGCAGAATGCAAGTGGGCTCAATTTGAACAGTTAACTTGTGTAGGCGATGCTGGCAGTTGTGGGCATTTTGGCGGTGGAGGTTCTGGGAAAAGGGCCCTGGTGGAAGGCTCCCTTTGCGGTGAGTTCCCATTGGACAAGCAAAACCAGATCCGCCCAATACCCGTCTGAAGCTCTGTCCGCACCTGTCTGAGAGCAGTTGCCATGCAATTGAAGCCATCATGCTAAACAGTCCGGCAAAAGGGCCGGGCCCCTCATGGCAGCACACGCCGAGCCCAACACGGCGAAAGATTCAATTGGGTTGCATGACATGCAAATTGAGCGTGGGATCAGGTCATGAATATTATTATTATTAAACGCTTCTCCTGCCAAAAGGCAAGGTACGTCCTGCAGACAAGCTGCAATTAAAGGCTGCCACAATTTTACCACTTGTTGGACTCGCCAGATTCAAGCAGGACCCAATCAACCGTGGGCATGGTGCTCAGTATTTATACCGCCCCCCGCCAGCCGGCCACATGAATATTACACAGAGCAAATATATTGTGCGGTGGCGCCAGGTGGACTACGCTCCGGGCATTCCGGCCACGCGCGATGTGATTCCCCACGTGTGGCAGTGCAACTTCGGCTTCTGCCCCGACCAGGCTTACAGTGGCGCGCAGAACTACATCGACTCAGGTAGGTCCGCCTGCATCTCAACCCTCAGACTGGAATCCTCAGGCATTCCCTCATATAATCTCCTCGCAAAGGGAAGTTCTATCCCTGATGCAGATTGAAGAGGAGGCCCAACTCCCCTGGGACAACACATGGAAATCTTCTCTGCTCAAACTTGAGTGCACGGTTGGTTGGGCCTTGCTGGATCTGGCGAGTCCATCAAGGGCTAGTGTTTTGTCAGCCTTCACCTGCAGCCTGTCTGCAAACACGCCTTGCCTCTGGCAGGAACAGCCTGTCATAAGAATAAAAAGTGAGCGCCTGCGCCGACGCAAATATAAAGACAGTGGTGATCTTGTCAGACGAGGTTGATTTCTTGCAAAAAACAATTGTGTCAATGCGCAGGGTTCTCCCTGGCGCCGGGGGTTGACAAGTACTGGGCGGTGGTGTTTGTGGCGCACGCAATCTACGGGGCATTCGAGTGGACGCGCTACCGTAACTTCCTGCGCCAGGGCGAGGTATGCGCGCACCTGCCGGCACATGCCGCCACATGCTGGCTTGCTCCTCCAATTAGATCTGCAGCAATCCATCTGCTGTCTCTGTTCTGTGCGCTTGTTCTTCTAGCGAGCCTCTGCCATGTTTGCCAGATTTCAGACGATTCTTCTAGGCCTTTCAAAGTACAGGAGAGCCGAAAAACAAAAATTCAAGGGTGCTCTGTGACAAGCAGCCTCAAAATACACTCTTCAAGTTCGTTGCTTGGTCTCCGTCAAAAACGCTGACTGGTCATTTGCTGTGCAGACTGGACTGGTGGTTGCGCCGTTTGACCCTCTCAACCTACGCAACGACTACCGTCGCCAGAGCGAGGTGGGCAGTCTGCGGTCACGCTGCGTTCCCTATCACACTTCTTACTCAGATTCAGAATTCAAATAACAGCGTTCAAAAACATCATGCATGGATTGACAGCAAAACCCAACTACCTCAGATCAGGCCCAGGATATGCCGAGTGAGATTAAGACATACTGATGCACATTAAGGTAGAGAATGCCAAGCGCTCAAAAGTTTACAGAATGGCCAAATTCCAGATGGATTCCTTGCCGAAGCAGAACATGCAGCAGCAATAGCTTCGCATTCGCTCGGCCATGGCCGTCTGTGATCCAATGAGTGTGCTGGGGTCCTGTTAGAACACTTTTCTACAGCTCGCCTCTCTGCCCTCCAGGTGCAGGTCAATGCCATGACAGAAAGTTTGGTAAGTGCAGGTGCGCAATGCTCGGCTGGCGATGTTGGCCAACCTGGGGTTCTGGAGCCAGGCGGCAGTCACCAGCAAGGGGCCCCTACAGAACCTGGCAGATCACCTCGCAGACCCCCTCCACAATAACAGTGCGCACCCCTCTCAAGTGCTGCTTTTGTTTGATCATGGGGTTGACTCAGCAGTGGCTTGTGATGATACGGTCATATTTTACCTCTGCAGTAAGAGTGCCAAGAAACACGATGCTGGCACTTGAGAGTCCTAGAGAAAACAACAAAAAAATCTTTGCCTCGTGCAGTTCTGGCGACGGGCGCGGGTCAGAAGGTGGCGGCGTGGCTGTTGGGAATCGTGGTTCTGCTGGGTGCGGTGGAGGTCGCGCGCAGCCGCTCCGACAAGGACACAGGAACGCCCCAGGAGGCCGTGCCCGGCGAGTGATCGCTGAGTCATCATGCGCGCTGACATCATGCCGATCCACATTGGTTACAAATAATGCCAGCGCATATCTCTTGGGTGCGATGGAAGTTGCGCGGAGCCGCTTTGACAAGGACACGGGAACGCCCGAGGAAGCCGTGCCCAGCGAGTATTTACTGAGTCATCGTGCTGAGTGATCACGCACGTCACCTTGCGATGATTCCCGCAGAAAAACACTGTACTTTCAATGGCACACACACTGGCAGTCCTGATTGCTGCTGTAACAAGCAAGTGCTCTTTGTGTTGCGGCCAGCAATGCTTTCGAGAGGAATTGCAATTGTATGAAGAATGTGAGGGTGCCAATTACCAGTAAAGCTCTGACCTCTTCCGGCACAGTACGGTACCTACCAATGGCAGGCTGTCATTCTTGCGCTGCCAGTTGCCTTGATAGCCGCTAGCAGCTAGCCGCTCATGCGGCATGTGTGTGCCACGGTGATATCTGGCAGATCGCAGCTGAGGACCAGTTCTGGCTTTGTGCACTTTGTATTCAAGGAGCTATACAGCACTGGGATTCTGTCTGGCACGAGAGCGTTTTCAAGCGCTTGCAAAGTCCTGTGCATGGCCTATAAGTTTCTTTTGAACTGGACTGAATTGTAAGGGCCAAACCCCCCAGAACAGAACAATCACGGGGGAATGTTCCGTGCTCCAAAGGGCGAGCAGGGTTACGGCATCGCTTATGCAGTGTTTCGTGTGCTTCCATAAACAGCCCAGCTCTACCTCCATAACTTTGGCTTTGTAGTTCACTTCGTTACAATCTGAAAATAGTACGAGAGCAAACTGTCTCACAGCGAGCGGAATCCTATACAGCCACAGCCTTTTTGTCCCATCGAAAAAGCAGATCACCAGAAATAATTTTTTCATCTTTCTGCGCACGGGTTGACGTACCACATACAATGAGCCAGTTGTCTCATCGCACCTCTGTAATAGGTTTAGATGCAAAGTTGATCTCACACAGAGTTAGAATTCCCGCCTTCCGCAAGTGCAATCCAAAGGTAAGCTAGACGCACAGGTTGTCGAGCTTGGGTCCAGTGTCAACAATATTACTGAGCAAGATCTTAAGGAAGATATTCTTGCAGTGCCACGCACCTGGGGAAGCCGTTGGAAGCTCACGGCGGGCCAGCCTGCCAAAACTGCATGCCGCAGTCTTGGACCAAGTGGCTTCCGGCCAAGACACGCAAAAGTCCCCCAGCACCGCTCTTTCCGATCAGGCAAGCGCCTGCGTCCCCATGTGCATCGATGTTTCTCCCACATGGCTCTCAAAACGGGCCCAGACCACGACCCTCAAGAGTAAAACCTGCTTCATTGCTTGGACATCTAAGGCCATACACCCTCCCGCATCGCAGGCTCCCTTCAGCTGGTCGAAGCAGTGGTATGCGGTTTCACTCTTGGAGGCGTTGGAACCCAAGAAGCCGCACCCAATCAAGCTTCTTGGCAAAGAGTTGGTGCTCTGGAGGGACACCAGCGGCACATGGCAGTGCTTTGAGGACCGCTGCTCACACCGCCAGGCTCCTCTGTCAGGTCCGATGCAAGTCCTAGTGCTGCCTGCTGGCCAAAAAGTTGGAACCTTTCATTATCATGTGAGCTTCTGCCATGGTAGCCCACCTGAAGCACTGCCTCTTATGACTGAGAAAACAATGTCTCCCTTCGAAATAGCAATCACAACTTTCCACTGCCACCTATTGGCTTCGAGAGTGTCTGCCCGAGCCTGTGATTGTGGGCAGCGGCTGTCATTTGCAATGGCTGCATGAGAAGAGGTCCATTAGTTGCTCGACGGCCACCTCTCAACTTGGACATTGTCTGTGCTCCCATGCGGCGACACCAAGGCTTCTTGTCATAGGCAACCACCTCTGAATAGCTGCACAAGAGCACCCTCCTTGCGCCAAACTGTCCTATCTGGACTGTAAGATAGTCTGTGGTCCCATGCACTCGGCATTGCCAGATTTTTTCTTCATGGCCCACTGCTTCTGAATGGTGACAGCCCCTTTGATGCTCGACTGAACCTAGGTCCAATCTGCTTTTGCAGAGGGGCGCGTGCTAGGAGACACTCTGATGTGCAGCTACCACGGCTGGCAGTTTGCACAGGGCGGCAGGTGCGCGCACTCTCTTTAGAATTCCTCAGATCTGAGGAGCAGATGTTTATTCATGAAAAATCAAGTTAAGTGTGAGCGAATGCGAGGAGAAAGTCCTGCTGTCTCACTCAGTCTAGGGTGTTTTTCGGACGGAAAAGAATGGTTTTTTGCATTGAGATGTCTCATTGAGTGTCACTTGATATTTATTCGGGCAGGTGCGTGAGTGTTCCTCAGGCGGAGGGAACGCGCGGCAATGAGCGCGCCTGTGCCAGCCCGCGCAGCTGCGTTGCCTCCTTCCCCACCACGGTGCGCCTATTAAGAGCAGCATATGCACTTGCTCTGTGGTTGCGCCAAATGTGCAGGTGACCTGAAGCTCTGCTTTCGTCAGGAACTGCTTGAGCTGTGTTCAGCTTGTGCTAAGCATGCTGTCAACTTGTGTCACAGGTGAAGCAGGGCCTTGTGTGGGTCTGGGCGGAGCCAGGGCCTCTGGCAGCCATCGAGGCAGCAGCAAAGGGGCCCACGCTGATTCCCTGGATATCAGAAGATGTGCGCACCCCAGACACCTCAGCATCTCATTTCTGCGCATGTTGCCATTTGCAAGCCATGACCACGTCTGATAAGGCCACTGCATCTTTATCCTCGTATCCCCGGATTTAGCATAGAAATACCAACAGGACAAACCTCGGAGTGTGACAGGATGGGAAGGTGCTGCATGCATGCATGTCTTCTGAAGAGAGATTCTGAGAATATTTGCATGCTGCATGTCACAGGATATCACGCGCACACCAGAGGGCGTTCCTGTGATCACAGTGGTGCCAGGGATGCAGCGGGACCTTCCCATCAGCTACGAGCACCAGATGGAAAACCTGGCTGATCCCGCGCACTTCAACTTTGCCCATCATGGAGTAGGTAATTAATTTCATTTTATTACATCCCTGCCAATCCATGAGGATCATAGCAGCCTTCCGACCTGGTCTACCTTTGGCTTTCCCTACAAGTCAAAGATAAATGAAAAGGCTTCAAGTCTTGTCTGACAGGGCTTGACAGGTCTATCGCTTTTGCCAGCAATCTCCAGAGTTCTGAGCAGTAACATTTCAGGCACCCCGTCATCTTCCTAATTACTCACCCTTTTGCAAGCATGCACTGCATACCTGCCTCTGCCATCAGTGATGCCTCTCATGCTTGCACGTTGTTGTTTACTCCTGATGGCACAGAAGAGAGGTTAGCACTACTGGAGGTCGTCCATGCAGTCAAGCAGTTCTGTGACAGATTCAGGGCAGCTGCAGAGCACACAACAGACAACATGCAACAAACACCAGTGAAATGACAGATGAATGATCGTGCCTGGCTCGGTCTTGAAGGGACAAAAAAGCGAGTCAGTGCTAGGCAAGATTGAGTTATGCTGATGTATGCGCAGCTGGCGACATGCTGCATGAGTCAGCAGGCACCGCGCATGTTGAGGCGGTCACAAGTGACGAGGAAACTGCTCCAGCTGTGTTTGATGGCGCGGAGGGGTTAGCCTACTGGGTGGATATGCTCATGGTGAGTCACGACGTCATTACTGATCCAATCACCTGCGCTTGTCTTCATGCGAAACCCTCCTAAAGTGACAGAGACTTGTGATATCTCTCGCCTGCGTTAAGTTCTCATAAGACCGATGAGCCTCAGGTGGCTCCCAACAGGTCTCCAAAATGTATATTGCATGTACCCTGTGACACTGTTGGTTATTGGTAGGACGTAAGGTGCGGCTCGTTGCTTCTATACAATGAGGAGAGCCTGAGAGGATGGTCTAAAATAAATCTGGTGAATTTAATGACAGGGGGTTGGGAGGAGTGTGGAGCACAATCTGCACCACATTGTGTTTCCAGGCCTTTTCACGCTGAAGACTTTCACACCAAAGGTACCTCTCTTGTGCTTGGATTCCTTACAAAAAATGCCCTGAACACTTTCTCGGCATCATTACAGCTGTAGATTATTTGGGAGAACGACTGCTATGAGGAGCTCTGATCCAATCTGTTCTTAACGCCAATGTCCCTGCTGCTTTGCTGCACAAATGGTTGAAATTATTTTGACACATTGTTCGCTGAGACTGTGCAACACATGCGGGTAGCTTGCTGTAGTGTACCTGCTATGTATGCTGCAATATGTAGCATACCTAGTCGTAATCCGATCTCTCTGGCCAGCTCCACATGTGATTTTCTGGCGCGCAGGACTTCCCGGGTGTAGATTGGGAACTTTTGGAGATCCACGCTGTTCCAACAGAGCCGGGCCATGTTCGACTGCTGGTGCGGGTCTTCCTGGCAGGCCACAATCTGCCGCTGATGCCTCGGCTGGTCTCTAAATTTATACCCACGTGGCTGTCCCACATAAGGGGCCTGGAGATCACTGATGGCGACACTGTAATTCTCAGCGAACAGGCGCGCTGTCATTGCCTCCCAAAGGCATTTTTGACAAAGTTGCTGTCCATGCTGTCCAACCATTGTAAGCTTGTTGAGTGATGCAGTTTGTCATGACTAGAGGAAAAAATTGGAAATTTTCAAATTGTTGGTGCTGAGCCGAGCCGCCACAGTGCAACCACGCCTACGTTTGCGATCATGTTCCTCCATCACTTTTTCACTCGAGCAAGAACCCAAGGGCCAAGGAGTTTCATCATTGTGTGATGGGCTCCCGCAAATTGCTGTTGGCTGCTGAGCAGTCTCATGGATGGGTGGATGGAGAATGGTTGCAGGCAAGTTGAATGATTATTTCTGTTTGATACAGGACCGGATCACTCGCAGCGAGACAGAGAGGAGCGGGCAGGAGTGGAGCAAGCAGTACTACATGCCCACCTCTTCTGACAGGTTTAGTCTTGCTTTCACGCATGCGTACAGCCTGCTTGAGGGTCCCGCACATTTGCAGGCAGATCGTGCTTTCCCTATTCTGTGCTCGCGGCCTCCCCCTGACAAGAGCTTCCATCGTTAGATTTGCATGCATATCTGGCTTTGCAAGCATGTCTGCATCGTCTCTTGGCGCAAAGATTAAGTTGTTGCCCTTTGCAATCATTATTATTGCATGGTTCAGCAGCGCTTTTTAAGCAGACAGAAATTTTTTGGAAAAGAACACACAAGCGCTGCTGGATTGCACCTAGCCCTTGACTGGCCAAAATGTGCATGGTTATGATCACTAACAATGGTGTCATTAATACTGATAATGAGAGGATGTGCAGGCTTGTGGTGGCGACGCGCAAGTGGCTGGACAGCCGCGGAGGCGGCGGCCCCTTCCCGGGCGCGCGGCCGCTGCCGGCGATGACTAATGAGCAGATGACTGACCGGTACAGTCAGCACACACGCGATTGCCCCTCCTGCTCCGCGGTGCGCCACCTCACTACTCTCTTTGAACTCCTGTCCACTCTACGCATGTGCATGTTGCAGCCTGTAGCAAATAGAGGATTGTGACATTGGCTGTAGCCTGAAGCAAGGGGATTACCGAGTCACCACCGCTCTATGTTTTGGGGTGTGTGCGCTTGCATGAGGCCGCCACAAAGGACTTGTTCAGAATTGCCGTAATGATAATGTTTTGATAGGAATCGTAGCTTTGCTTGCTGTGTGACTACCGGGTCATTTTACGGGAGGCCACCTTGTCCTGTCAGCACTGCGCTGATGTCCTCAATGACGCATTCGCTGATGTGGCAGGCGCTGCGCAACTTCCGGGCGCTGCGCATATCGGTGGGGGTTCTCAGCGTTGCCTTCTTAGGCGCGGCGATTACTAACGCTAGCATAACCGCCGGCCGCAGCCTCGCCCCTGTGTGGCTCGCAGCTGCGGCTGCTGTGCTGGGTGCAGTGGCCGCTGCAGCACACAATTATGCCCAGAGGCTTGTGTTAGCGCGCTATCACCACTACGAGCACAATTGAGATCTTGGCATATTACTAATCATCATTATCATTAAGCTGCCAAGATAGGCCGAGCTGGAAGGCTGTCATAGAAATGCTGCTGCGACGCACGTAAGCCAACTGTGGCTTGGATAAGCGTGTAATATAATAATAAGAATAATTATCATTAATACATTTTAGAGACCTTTTGGGACATAGACAGAGTGGTCTAGCCGACAGGTGTCCTAACACAAGTGGTCCATGTGACGTTGTGCTTTCAGCCGGCAGATGCTGATGTGGGCTAGCCTAAGCAATTTTCGCTGGCATGTGGAGATCTTAGATTTAGGTTGGGTGTCTTTAGAATCGGCCATGCATTCTGGTCATTGATGACTATAGCCTATCGATATCATTGAGCTTTATTGTTACATTCTAAATTTCAGGTCAGTACCCCGTATGGCGCAGGCCATTCAAACTCATTGGTATGCCCTTGGCAAAGACAAGCATATAGTAGATTGTACCAAGTAGATACAATCAGACTGCTCGAAGGACTGGAAAATATTTGTTGCTCGCAATATTTCATAGTGTAATTCACATTTGAAATCCTCCAGTGGGAGTTATTATTCTGAGAAGCTGCATACGTATGCATGATGATCCTCAGCAAAGGCAAAAACAGGGTTTTGCGCATGTTGTCCTAAATTTAGTGTAATAATAATAGAATTCTTGCTTTCCTTCCTGCCTTTACACAGTGTATTTTTGTGATACATGCACCACAACAAGTCTCTTTAGTTTGGTGTTTATTTCAGCAGCTGAATGCGTTTGCGTTGAGAACGGTGCTCGCTCAATAGTCAACCAGGCGCAACCAATGGCATTTGAGGCTGGCTTTGCATGCGGGGCAGCGGCAGTCAGAGTACATCTCCTTGCTTGAATTTATCCAGCTGCGGGGCTTTGAAAACTTCATACCGTGTTCCAACCTGTCCTTTCTGCATCCTCGACATGACAAGGGGAATTAGTCCTACCAAGCTGATGCCCAATGGAAAGGAGGCTCACCCCTTCAAGGGTCATGTACTGGAAACAGAAGCTGACTGGACTGCCCACAAAGGCAGGCATCCACAAAAGTCAAGTTCGGCCACCCACTGCTCTGGATGAGAACTCTGTCCCAGCCCAGATCTGCGGCTGGGAGCACAATGTGGATGTCCTTTTGTGCAGACATGACAACGTGCTTTGACCGCAGGAAAACGCCCTGTAACACCATTGGCGCTGCACGTGTACCAATCGAGGTCACGTGAAGATCCAGGCAGTGCAAAGCAAGAGGCTCCAACAACATGCCTGGAATGCTTGATGTATCAGGCAGCTAGCAGGATGACATGCTTGGTGTTGCTAAACTTCTATCTGAATGTTTAGATGTCATGTTGGGCGCTGACTCTGATTAATCAGAGTCAGGCATGAGATCAGCGTAGGTGGCTGGAATGTAGATTGACTGACTGACTGCAGCTCACCCTGGCCCTATAAAGCCAGTCTATAGAGCTCATCATGGGAGCCACATCCTTCCACACCCCACTGTTAACCTCAGCAGAGGATCAAAGAGAGATCTATAGTCCCCGGAAGCCATCTCTTAATGCCATTTGACTTGGCACAAGTTTTCTCATGATCAACTTTTCCAAGTGTGGCATGCCTGCCAGCGTGAGGTCAGGATCCTTTCCCCAAGACCATATCATTGGACTCGAGCATCGTTCAGCATCAAGAAATTGATGCGATGGACCATTTCAGCACTGAAAGGGTTTCACACGGGGTCACAAGTGGCACTAGAGATCCTTGGCATTGGTGTGGATGAGTCACTGAGAGGGAAGCTTCCTTTGTTTCGGATGTAGCTTCCTTCTGGATGGCCACCGCTTCATCTAGTCCATTTTAACAACCTCACAGATCAGCTCTGGAATACTGTTCGTATCCTGGCGTCAAATGACAGTCTCTGGTAGTGTCATCTGCATAGCCTTCGCACATTGGTAGTCAGGTACAACCTGACTGTTTAGGAAACAGTCAACAGGCCACTTGAGACCGCTTGATTGGAATACAGGAATGCACGCTATACGCCATGTATTTATGTGCTATGGTCCCTACGTAGCAGGTAGCTTTCCACCCACCTGTGGGAGTGGACTACATATTAGCTCTCATGAATCACAACATTTGAAATGTATAAGTTTACACTTACAGCTAAATTCAATCCTCAGAAAGACCCAGAAATTCCAGGCTTACTTTGCATGAGCGGCAGTGGCAGTCAAAAAACAACTCTGTCTTTGGGTCTGTCCACTTTCTGGGTTTCTGAAAGTTCATGACTGTGCAAGCTTTCCACTTTGATGTCTCCGCATGCCACAGGAATCCACCTTTACCAATCAGATGTCCAAGCGACAAGAGGCTTAACCCATGCAGATTATTGTACTGGAAACAGAACTTGATCGGGCTCCCCACGAATGCAGGTAGATCCACAAAAGTCAGATCTAGCAGATTCTGGCTCCGTATGAACACTCTTTCCCAGGCCAAACCTGAGGAAGGGATAATAACATGCGTTTCGTTATAAGCACTCATGATGACATGCTTTGCCTGCAGGACAGCGCCTGGCAACCTCACTGGTGCTGTTTCTGTACCAAGAGATACCACAAAGATGCCTAGGCTATGCAGACTGAGAGGCTCCAACAGAATGCCTGGAAGACTTGACATCTCAGGCAGCTCACAGCGCAAAACCATCAAGTCGAGAGACCTGATTGTTGGAGCCACCTCCCTCCACACCGCATAATCAGCCTCAGCAAATGATCTGATATTAATCTCCAGCCCTCGGAAGCCATTCCTGAGTTCCAACTGGCCTGGCACAATATCTGCAAGGTGAAGCTTTCCGAGGTTTGGGAGACCAGCCAGCAGTAAGTCAGGACGTGCCCTGCCTTCCTGCTTAAAGTCCGTAGCCATCAGGCTGACACATTTGAGGGTGATCAGCAACGGGAGGCAATGCGCAACATCACACAGGCTCTGTGAATCCAATTGTATGGTGAGATTAGTCAGACTTGGCATGTGGGGCAGCGTCGGCAGGGTGAATGTCTCAATCTTGAGAGTCTCCAGCAATGGTGCCTGGGACAACAGATAATTGACAAGCAACGCGTGCATCTCCCTGATTCGAGGAGAAAGGCTTGACTTCTGCTGGGAGATAAGCAGATCAAGCATCTTCAGCTGGGAGGGTCTTGTGGTCGAGTGCAGTACACTGTTCACAAGCTCTACAAACTCCGCGTCCTCGATGAATATTGCGAGTTTCAAGATCTTGCAGTCCGTCCTTTTCTGACGTATGTATCTGATATCTGAGGAGCATCACCATCTTTATCACTGATCACCTCGAAACAACTTTATCTAGGTATAACAGACCTGTTGCTGATATCGGCACGTGTGAAGTTATGTGACAAGAATTATGACAGATATTCAAGTTGTAAGATTCTTACCAGGGACTCCTTGCTGCTGCGCACCACCAGTCAACCACTGATTACTGATCATTGCCAAGGGTAGCTCCCACAGCCTTTTGCAGGCCATCGATGCCATGATCCAGCATTCCATATCCATCTCCTGGGCGATCATCTGCAGAATCTCGGTGGATAGGCTGAGAAGGCCTGGTTGGCTCTGCTTCCTGGGCACCCCGTTGCAAACCATTGGGCACTGATGCTGAAGTAAAATGTAACAGCAGCCAGGTTTTGTTTTTGAATAATGGAAAAGGAAAAGAAGTGATGACTTACATCATTGCCAGCTGAGACAGGGCAGGAGGCAGCCACTTTTAGATGGCTCGAACTACGAATCAGCAATCGAAACTGTTGTCCCGCTTAATCTACAATAAGATATGTCCTTGTCAATGACCTTAAAATAGAATTACTTGTGTCGAAAGACCTGTGGATTTTAGCGATTGGTTTTGTAAAGCATGAATTCCGTACATGAACAACAGTGCTGCCCTGAATGGGCAGCAGGTCACCAGAGGATGACCAGCAGCTGCATGAAGCTGCCTTACAAGTTGTCTGGGGCTGATATTGCACTGAATCCCTGATCATCCAAAAGAACAAGGTGTCGCACGCGGCGCTCGCCGACAGGTATTTGCAGCGCTGCTAGCGTGCTGCATGCACTGTGCAACTGCAGAGTAAGGCGCCTGGGATCTTTCAAAGGCCTGCTTTGCCTTCAGCTCCAATTATCGAGCACGTCAGCTTTGGGCTGGAACAAAGTTGCCTTCAGACATGCTCACAACGTTTGGCCCCTTCCGACCTTGCAAGGACGCCCATGACATTCCGCTCCGCTAATGGATAGATTGCTAGAATGTCGCACAGATATGATCACCAGGGGCCCAATGGCACAATCTAAAGACAGATCTATGGCACAATCTTGAAATTCCGGTAGGAGATGACAGCATAGAAAGGGTCCCCCTGCACCCTGCGGAACAGCTTCTGAGCATTTTGCAGAAGGGCTGCAATGCCTTGAGGCTGCGGCGCATCAGACAAGTCCACATCGTTCACCGCCTCTGGTTCTGTGAAGCCTGCAGCCAAGCATCCCGCATAAGCATTGCAGTGCTGGCCACCTCTAAACAACTCAAGAGATGCATGCAGCGATGTACTGCTATATTTGCTGGCCCTGGGATATCCTGGCTTCATTTAGCAGCAAAGCTTACACAGAGCTGCTTAGTGCCAATCACTGCTGCGAGAGTTTGCAGAAGATTGTGTGTCTAGGAAGGGGCTCAATGTCTGCTCACCCTCTATGCAGAGAAAGTACTGCTTGACAAGCTGCACCCGCCCAAACCCAGAGTTGTCCCTCCACCCCTGTATTGCCTGGATTCCCACACAACACATTCATACACATTCTAATACTTGCGGTGCTGCGCAGGGCCGATGACAATAAATCTTGCTCCAATATCACTCTGGATCTTTGCTCTCAGAACCCGGGCTCTAAATGCACCTTGTTGTAGAACAGGCGGTTGCTGAAAGTGACGATGCAGACGCCTCCAGGCTTGAGCACCCGGTAGATTTCTGCAAAGGCCCGCTCCGGCTGCATCCAGCATGCATGCCTACTCAGCAGCATGCAGGGCAGGGCAGGCCAGACTTTCTATTGCAGACACACCAACTGCTATACAGGGGTTGCCACTGGTGTGAACACCCCAAAATTTCTTGTGCCTTCAAATGTCGCACATGATGGTCTGTACTTTATTATTGGGGCCTGCAGATGCAGATGCGGGGTAGTTGGAATATTTGTGGTTGGGGTTTGTCATCGCCTCGAACCCGAAATTGGGAAGTATTGTCGGATTCACTCACCCCTGCTTGTAAACTCCTGTCTCCTAGTCGGTTTGTGAACACGGTGTTCAGATCGTCACACGCAGATGTATTCCCCAGGGAATGCTGGACTTGTGTGTTGTTTAACAAGATTGCCAACAGGCAGAGCATCTCAGGACCTAGTCAATGCAATGATCCCAAGGGAAGAGGTTCAATCTGTAGTGCACCTGCTGCAGGTACTGCACGCTGACGCAGCAAAGCACAGCGTCGAATGACCGATCCGGCAGCGCCCACCCATCCGGCTCGGCATTCAGGTCGCGCACAAAGAAGGAATCCAGCCGCTTGTTGCGCGCCAGCTGCATGGCACACTCACATCTCATTTGTGATCATGCATGTTGCATTGGAATCCGCGCATCATCTCTTATGCTCTGTAAAGTGCTTGGGATGTGGGGAGCGATCTGAAACGACTTCATGTCCCCCGGTCAATATAGCGACAACGCGGCGGCCATGAGGATGAGGCCACAGCTTTATCAGCGAGTCGCACTCCTTTTTGACAGGGGCTGTGTGCCGATATTGTGAATTCACGCACAGTGACATACAATTCCGTGCACCCTCATCTGCCCATTACCGGCATCCAGCAAGGGAGCCGTCACCCCTCTTTGATCTATTGTTCTGGGCATGTCACCGTCAGGTGATCATAGGTCTGGGTGTAGGATTCAGCACTCAAATTCAGATGTTTTAGACTCCGGGATGTGAACAGGCCACTTGCCTCGGCAGCGTTCATACCGTGGCCGACCACTTTTGAGTAGCGCCGCTCAGGCGGCAGGTGACTAACCCAGCTGCTCATCAGGTCCAGAACGGCCGCGTTGTTGGGTATGCGCTGACGGTACAGCTGAGTCACCTTCTCAATAAATGTGTCATCCACATGCGTTACCAGCCGAGGGCTGTCTGCACCCCAGCAGCCCCAAATCAGCTCCATCAAACACTTAATTGTCGAGATGTGAAGATGTGCCCTCGGAAAGCAGCTGCAGAGGCAAGCAGCCTCCTGGAAGCCACCAGAACCTGAGAAGCTGCTGCCATGTCACTGAATGTGCAGCTTCACCATGAGTTCCTCTGAGGGCTGCAGAATGAAGCAACTACAGCAAGCGAGGCGTTGGATCAGAGTCAATACATGCAGAAGCGATCTTTGTGCAGGAGCATCTGCACGGCGTTTGGACATGTGAGGCACTCTCCAGATGTCTCACCATAAAACTGCCGGTCGTCGCCTCTGTCAAGCTTGCTCCTGCATGCCAGCGCATGCCTGCTGAGGAAATTATGAAGCCAAGCAGCAGTGCAGCATATGATTGGATGTTTCCTTGTTGTCTACTCCAGATGGGATTGGTGCCAAACCTCTCTGACCGGGCCAGTACTTCTCTGGTGATAGCGCCACCCTGGCATAATATACCATGTCTTTTGATTGAGGTCCTGCTCGGTCTCTCCTGTGCGTTGCAGAACAAGACAAGCTAAATATCTCCATTCAACAGCAGAGTTTGGATTATGCTTGAAACCAAAGAACCAATTGCCACCGAACTTGCAGTGCATCTTGGACAATTGGATCTCGTCCTTACAATGTAAATTGCGAAGTCTTTCTGCTGATGATTGAAGCGATTCCCTCTACATAGTCTTGTGTTCTTTCTGCTGCCAGAAGCACTGCATCCTCTCCTCAGATCGTGAGACAAGCCATGGTCATAAGGCTCAAAGCGAAAGTCGGTGGCTCCGCAAAGTGGCATTGTAGGATCCAGAACTTATCTAGGATTGAAAGACTTATGATGGATCCACCCCTAAGTGCCAAATTAATTGCTTATGCTGTGACAGATGTTCCAAGACCTGAAGATGCAGCTTCGACGGATCAGCAGTATCAAGTGCACTTGCATCGAAAAGATAGAACACGGCAATATTGCTCAATTAAATTAATATGGCACACGTTTCAGGAAAGGATCGTCCAAAATGTCATTTTGGTGCACTGCGAGATTGTTTCTGCCTGACCTATTTATAGGCCTGCGCTTGCATGTGCTAGTCAGACGTCTGCTGGCAAGAGACAATCAATGCCATTGTGATGTCAATTGCAGTTCTATTTACCAATATGACCTAAGGTGAAGTAAGGGCTTGCCAATTTGCCATGCCCAAATTGCACGCAGTATCTAGCACATGCGATGTCTCCAAGCTTTTACTCGCTAGAGAGGTTCGCCTGTTGCTGAACTCCAGGCGGACAGCAAACTGTCCAGTCACGCTGCTTCATTATCCAGCAGCGGTGCAGACAAGCCAGTCTCCTGATCTGCCTCCAATCCGCCTCCCCCGATTTCACCAGTGTTCTGAACAAACAGTCACCCCACCCCTTCAGTACAATGCTTGCTTGGCGCAGTCTGGAGCAGACATCTGAACGGACAGAAAGCCTTCAAGCAAGTTGCATGCACCTGTCATGCTGACTGGACTTCTGCACTGATCTGAAAAAAAGGACTTTGACTGCGCACATACCCAGATTATTTTTCTGCAGCAAGTGAATGCAAAAGAGCGATCTTATGAAAGCGCCCTGTCACCCATGGAAGCAAACATGACATATCTCACATGGGACACCCGACTGCCTGTTCCAACCCTCAACAGGAATGCACTTTCTGGGTCCAAATCAGGCGCTACCTTGTCTGCGCGCAGCGCTCCCTGCTGCCCCACAGGCCGGTAGTCTTTGCCTGGCAGGCAGGCTCCGATCGCATAAAGCACCACCGCTATACTCAGGAGTAGCGTCAGCAACCCCATCGTCAGCCGCCAGTCATTGAACACCCCTGCATGCATGCTATTGGCATTCAAAATCACACGCTAATTCAGCGCAACAAAAGGGTGCCCATTGACTTGGCCTCCCCAGTGTGTGGGCAATAAACAAGAGAGCAGGGAAATGCCCTGCATGCTTTGTGTCTCGCAGCTGGAGCCTGCGAGGACCTTCAACATGCTGGCCGCTGCAGCTACCAGTGTATTCATGAAGATCAAGATTTGTTCTGTCAGCCAAACTGAGAGATAGAAATCATGCTCATCGCCCTTTACAAAGCTCAAGGAGCACCAAACTACCCTTTGTTGTACCATTCAAGCTATGGTGCAGCCAACCCTGGATGCTTCACCAACAGCCCTGCCAGTATTGATTTGAACGTGGCATTTCCTGACACTTGAAGGGGAGAAAGAATTCTATATTTTGGAACGAAGGGTTTAAGGGGGGGCGATATCGATATCTTGGGGAGGGGTATGGTATTAGAAAGCCACGGTCAAGGTTGGGGCCAGTGCAGTGGAGATTTTGCAGGAAAACAGAGCCAAGGGAAACGGTGATAACCAGATATGACTTGAAAGAGCACAGAAATATCTACTGCAGTGAGGCGCAAGTACTTGGTTGGACACGAATGTTTGCAGTACCTTGCATCCAGCCAACAAATGGTGGCGTGGGAACGTCCCCGAACAGGTGCTGAGTCACCGTGCCCATTCCCGAAGCCAGCGGCCGCAGCCGCACAGGCACTGTCCATATCTGCACCGCGCCTGCACACAATTCCCAAAAATTGAGTGGAGACGGAGAATTAGTGACAATTTGTTGCTTCCGGTCTCAGGGTGTTGGCAAGTGTGGCCCTAGGACGTGCAAAATATTTAGAGTAGTGCGGGATGAAAAATTTGGAATTGACCCGGCCATGTTTGGAAGCTGGCACACATTGGGAGACCAAAATTATTAGGCTGTCATGCAATGCAAGTGCTGCATGCTTCATAGTTCACAGCGGATACACAGCCGACTGCAATCTGAGCAGCACTTGTAGGCTTGCAAGGCGGATTCCAACTGAATCTACCAGGCAACTGTCGTGACGATAGCAACTTCATTGTAATGGTCTCTAGAAAGAGAGGCAGGAAGGCTCACTGCATGGTGCCTGGCCGGCAAAGAGCGCCAGCTCGCCCAGGGCGAACATGCCAATGAGCACAGGGAAGGACGGCGCAAACATGAAGCCCGCCTCTATCACAATCAGCCCCACCTGCGCACACAAGCCTTGTCAGACATCCAGCCTGAATCAGGGGGGTTTTGTCAACAAGTTTGTCTGATGGATTCCCTGCTTTGTTCGGCATACAGATGGCGTCTGCCCCTCTTGCCAGCTAGGCCAGCCTCTCCGGGACACAGAAAAATCAGAGACCATGCAATGTACCACCTTGGGACACAACAACAAAAAATTCACATTGTGAACTTAGAGTAGCAGCCCGTGTGAATGCACAAGCCTGTCTGACATTCAAACGCTGGCCTGCAACCTAAATACAGCCCCAAAAAAGCAGAACAATTAGTTGAGGAGAGTCACCAGGGCGCCGGCTGAACAGAAGATCATTGCGTTGCGGATGGAGGAGCCAACCATGTCTATGAAGAGGCCACCTAGCAACACTGCCACGATGGAGGTCGCTATTGTGACCACGCCAAACGTTAGATCTATTGTCTCCTGCGGGAGATCGAAGAGCTCGTACCCCGCCTGAATGCACATGCACCATCCAGCCCCTTGTCACGCAGACAGTACTTACAATACATTTCGAATTAGACCCCTTCATCGACCCTTTACCCTGAATCCACCGTTGCATCCCCCCTGAGAAATTAGTCCTGTTCAGGCCCCTTTCCTAAACCCCAAAGCAGAAGTTTTGGATAGTATTTCCTAAGATCTTGTCACCAGCGTGTCATGGCACACACTTAACATCTTGTGACCAGTGTCTCACGTGCTGCTTCAGAGCCAGCCCTGTCTATATTGATAATTTCCTACAGTGCCTTCTGAATGCCAGCAAACTGGGTCAAGAACTTGATGGAGACTGACTCTCACGGGACAAAGAGCCTCAAAAAGTGCAAGTCATCAAAGCAAACCACACCCAGACTCCGGAGTAATGCACCGAACTTCTCTACTACTCTCGTTTTCTCCAAAAGCTCTCCAAAACAGACGGACTTCAGAATGTACCACAGGTAGTACACAATAATCCCTCCAAGTCTGATGTGGACAAGAGCCTTGGAAAGTACCTTGGGGCCCCAGAAGATGTAGGAGCCAAAGGCGCCCTGGACAGGGCAGTAGGCAAGCATGTTGAGCACAAAGACCGGGTGCCTGCCCAGGATCAACAAATCCCGCCCCAGTGATGTCAGCCAGCCTGTTTTAGCCAATGGCACCGTGCCACTCCCTGCAGACATGAGTGCGCAGAAGCAATTGAGAGTGTTCTGGAAGACACCGCCTTTCATGTGGCTTCAGATCCTATGGGAGTGTGGTGGGGCCAAGGCATGCCACGTGGAAAGGGCAGCGCCTACCACAAACCCATAGATTCCTACATCCACAGACTGAACAGTTCTACTCAGCAAATAAATTCGATCTTTTTTATATTGATAAACTGCCACAATTTTGTAGGCAGGTGCTACACACCTGCCAGCGTGTTGCTAGGCACATCCTCGTCGCCATGCATGGTCTGGAGATTGATGGGTGATGCCAGCAGCGCCCAGATGACAACGGGCAGGCCTATCAGCGCCTGCAAATCCAGCAAAAGTGATGACACCAGAGACAAATCTTATATTTCTCCACTGACAAATTTTATAAACGCCATGCAAATGCGTGGAAAATTTTTGAATATGCTGCAAGCCAGAAGAACCACATTGACAGGAGGATTGTCCTGGGGAATGGATGGTTGGAAGGTAGAAGCCCCAATTTGAGATCAGCTGGCGTACCTTTGCTCAAAATTCACTACCGAAGTCAGCAACTCACCTGAATGAAGAATGCGTATCGCCACCCAAGCAGAGGGCCAATGAGGCCGCCAAATATGTAGCCGGCAGCAATGCCAAGTGTTGGGAACTGCACAAGAACGCCGCAAAACATTGAATTAATGCATAAAGTGTGAGTAAGGTATCCGACTCCATACTGTTGACAGACAGGCAAAGGTCACAGATCTTCCAGGACTCTCATGACCGATGAGCATTCACCTCCCATGCAACTTCTCATATGGACATGCATCACTTCCCTGGTGAAGTCTCAAAGGTTGTGCAGCATGAGAAATTGTCAAGTCATAAGATGCCAAAAATGACGCACCAGATTGAGCACGCCAAACCAGAGGGTCTTCTGGGCTGGCGGCGCCACGTCATCGATGAAGGGTCCAGTCAGCGTGATGATGGATGCTTCACCGGCGCCCATGACAACTCGGCATATTAGCAGAACCCAAAAGTTTGGCGCGAGGCCACAACCCACAGATGCAATTGCCCACACGCCAAACCCAAACCCTGCACAACAGATTTGATTCTGCTGCATTTAACGTTCATATAGCACGTTAACATTGACAAATGTGAAATTCTTATTTCAATGCAGGTATCTAAAATTAAGTTCTGGAATTCACAAAGTTGATTCGGCGGTTGGCAGGTTTATGCAGTGTAATGCATGCCCTGGCGCCATGGAAGATGACCTGCATTCCTGCTGATCAGAGCATCCTGCATGTGTCGATTTTGGCAAATAGTGGTTCTTTACAGAGCAAGCCAAAGCGGTCTTGGTAACGGGCAAGGATGAGCACCTATCATGCGGAAGGCGTTGAATCTGGTGGTCAGCTCAGAGTAGACAATCGAGGCGATGAGGAGGCCTGCCAGAAAAGCAGAGGGCAGCGTGCCATCGCCCACGTTTCCCACGTCGAATTGTGTCTGTGGAGGAGAAAAAGTTTTCAAAAGGATGTTTTGATCATTGTTTTACTATGTTGAAGCACAGGGATGACCACAGCACAGATACAAGTATCAAAGCAGCATAGCTCACTACCTGGATCTGACGGTTGACACCATTGCTGGATATGACTCCCTGGTCAAGGTAGACCAGGAATGTGACCCAGCAGAAGAGCGCCAGAAGCCTCTGAGGGGTGTACCATGGGGGATGAGCGTCTGCATTTTGGGGCTGATCCGGTGCCATCGCAGGCAAGAAACGCCCTTCAATATTATAACTGGTTTAAGGAATCATACTTTGGTGCTCCAGTGAGGCTCAGGCAAGCCCCTGTGCCTCAAAAATCTGTGGCATGTGGTCCTGTGTGGCCTCGGCTGGTACTTTATGGGGCCTACTCACGAGGAGAAAAAGTATTGGTTGCAATAAAGCAGAAATATCCTTAAAATAGTTATGAGAGCTGGTGCATGGTGCAAAATCCAAAGGCTAGCTCATCGTAACTGACCACATCACGAGTTCATCCTCGACGGTAAGTTCCACTATAATAACCAAGAAGCTAGTGCTGAGCGAACAATAAAGTGAACAAGAGCATTAGGAAGTATCTGCTATGGATCCAAGGGAGATTTCCATGATCCAGGCCCCGACGCAATTCCCTTGGCAGCAGCTGCCTCAGGCGAGGAAGCTGTGCGCTGGGGAATTGTCCCAATTAATTGTGGCCGCAGTGATGTGCTCCAATCATTTGAATATACAAGATAACATTGGATCATAGGTGCATATTGGTTTATTGCACAATTCTGTACAGCGCAGTCTCTTTTCGAGAATAGCAATTTTCTGCATTACCTGAGTCTGCCAGATGGAGAAGCCACAGGAATCAGCTGAGGCGCGGATGTCGCGCGGTCTGGCTCCTATCAAGAGAGAATACATCCGAAAAGCTGGACCCCGAGCCACAGTTGATGACAAGATCCACAAGGCCGAGCAGCAAAGGAACAACGGGGCTAGTAAAGTGGCTTCAGAGAAGAAGTCTAGGCGGAAGATGAAGAAGGTAATGCACCCCAAAGCTTCACAGTTCGTGTATTCATCTTCTACACCATTGCATGCATAGTTTCGGTGGCAAGACTGCAGTCACCGGTCCTCACAATGAGGCCCATGGCTGCTGAGCCTGTGCCAAGCGAACAAGTCCTTCCCTTGATGTGCAGGTGTTGAAGGAACAGCGTGCAGGCGATCTGTGCTTCAATCATGCCCGAGACCAGTGCCCTTATGGAGACAAATGCAAGTTCAATCATGACATTGTGGCATATGCTGCAGCCAAGCAGCCAGACCTGCCTGGTCGCTGCCCTTCTTCGGCCATGCCAGAGTGCCCATATGGTAGGTTGCCTGCACATTTGCTGCCTTACATTGGATGCAGAACACTTGCAAAATATGCATGCACGCAGTGCTTCTGTGTCTCCTCTCTCTGCATGGCTCTTAATGCCACACGTAATGCATGCAGCGCTAATTGATTGAGAGTCATTTGCATTGTTGCTTATAGCACATAAGCCCACAGTAGATGAGAAAAAGGTGATTGCCTGCGCATCTGCGCACCCTTGCTAAGACTCCCAGAAGTTTGGCTGGCCATACGTAAGTCACATGATGGCTTGCAGGCATCACATGCCGCTGGGCCAGCACGCATGGGCCGTCAGACGCCCTGTCACAGCTGTACCTCAAGTCAGGCAGCGAGAAGAACGCCCCTGAACCAGACCCTGCAGCAGCCAGCAATGAGAATGGTGCTTGCCAGCCGGATGAGTCAGCACTTAGGGGAGCCAGCCTTGAGGTGGTGCCGCCTGACCAAGCACCACAGCCGGCGCCCACAGGTCAGCTTCATGGCATATCCCCTCTGTGCGTCACCATCATCGTGTAGCCGGCAGCAGACTGCCGATTGAAATAGGACCAGCGCAGCTTTGACAGCGGAAATTTGACCTGAACATTGAATATACCTGCATCCCCCAATATGATCCCAGTGTTACAAAAAAACATGTCACATCGCTATTGCAAGTGTGAGGCATGGGGCAGGCCGCACCATATTTTCATTCAGGATTTTCTCTCGGCTTGTTTCAGGCGCTCGAGTGATTTTCGTTTTGGGTGCAGGTGAGCAGCTGGAGCAGGACGGGACAGTGCCCCAGGAGACCGTGGCTCTGCCAGTGCCTGACTCGCCAGAGCCGCCCACCACCAACACCCTGGACAAGGACCTCCAGGGCTCTCTGCGCAGGAGCACCTACGACTTTGGCAGGTGCATGTTTCGATAGACTCCACAGCAACACCAGTGCTCAACATATAAATAAGGACGAAAGAATGAGCGAGACATCAAATTATGGCCTGTGGCCTCTTTCCTGCCATCATCTTGTCTGAGCTCTCGTGACCAAAGACATGGTTGTGCTGGAAACCAGCAATTTGATACCTCCTTCCTTTTATGACATGTTATGTGTGACGCGGCCGTTGGTTTTTTGACACAATACAACAGCACAGCATGCTATGTTTCTGGATCTTGATGTCAACACGATTTGCCTTGTCCTGCAGGGCTCAGGAGGTGCTCAGCAGCCTGGGAATAAAGAGCAGCTGGCGCTTCGGTGAGGACACAGGCAGCAAGCAGAAGGTACAGCATCCTGCTCCAGAGAACACTGCCCCAGAAGATCAGAACAGACACGTACATGAGGATGCACAGCCAGAAAATTGTCTGCAGGAGCCCGACCCCAAGCGGCAGAAGACAGACAGCTCAGCGCCCGCTGATGTCAGCGCTGCCGTGGCTGATGCCAGCAGTGCCGCTGCTGTCAGCATTCCTGCTGATGTCAGCACTGCTGCAGCTGGTGCGAGCGCGGCCTGCATAGGGGCAGAGGCAGTGGCAGAGGAAGGCTCTGCGCATGCGGAGACGGAGGCAACGCCGCCTGTGAGGGTGTTTGACGTGGCCAGGCAGCGGCAAAACGAGGTGCGTGCCAGTTACCGGTCTCACTGGGGCCTCCTTGCTATCAATGCTAGCATGCGGCGTCTTCTCATAAGTTCTTGGCCATTGAAAGATCATATATGTGATTGATTGCCAGCTTGTGGCTTCCGCAGATAATTGTATGGACATTGTATGATCAATAGAATGCATGCGATGGGCATGGATCGCGCATGTCAGGGCTGAAGGCCGCTTGCCAATGCTGGAAAGCACATGTCAACGCATGCCAGCTCAACGCAGTCTCTTGTTGGCACACCTTTCAAAATTCAAGTTCAAATAATTCAGCATCGCGCTGCTTGCTGCCAGGCGCGCGCTGCAGACGTGGATGTGCCGCTGAGGCCCGAGGAGAAGCGGCGCATAGACTTGAAAGGGAAGCTCTACCTTGCACCCCTGACCACCGTCGGCAACCTGCCCTTCAGGTGGGCGCCAGAATCAATCTATTCCAACCCAACTGCCATAGTCTTCCACAGTATTCTGGAGCCATACACAGAGAAGTATACCACATGACAGTCTCCAAACGAGTTCTATACAAGCCACAACACGGCTGAGAGGCTGAGGAGGCGCAGGAGGCCAGGGGGCAGACACTGCAAGAGGATCCACGAAATGGTATTCTGAAGCTCAAACTTTCTGCTGGTTGATGGTCTCATGGGTGCTCCCTGTAGATCATGCCAAGCATTGCAGTGCAAGGTCAAGGCAAGAAATAAATCCGTGTAGGCGGGTGTGAAAAATTACGGTGGTGCAGGCGCGTATGCAAGCAGCTGGGCGCTGACATCACCTGCGGTGAGATGGCGCTGGCGACTAACCTGCTGCAGGGGCAGGCCTCTGAATGGGCGCTCCTGAAGAGGCACCCCAGCGAGGACCTGTTCGGCGTGCAGGTGCGCGCACCTGCCCGTCACATGCTCACATGATTACCTAAGCATGGGCCCAGAATCAAAAAGTACCCAGGCTGTCATTGTCTTGCTGATGCTGCAACTGCTGGCACACCATGAAGCTGAATTGTAGCTTCCCCCTACACTCCCCAAAACAACATTGCATGCATTGATCTGCCTCGAATGCATTGCATCTCTGCTCCTGCAGTCTGGTCTGCTTCTGGGATTGTTATCGTCGTTGTCATCCTTCTCACACGCTCTTTCTGCCAGAGGCAAGGTGCTGAGGGATCATATGGGCCTTTGCTCATGTGCAGGTGTGTGGGGGCTATGCGGATTCGTTGGCGCGGTGTGCGCAGCTGCTGGAGGAGCACGTGGATGCAGACTTTGTGGATGTCAACATGGGCTGCCCCATCGATCTTGTCTGCAACAGGTGCGATGCATGTAGCTTAGCTCTTCCAGTGACATGCATGGGGCGATAATCTACATGTCTGCACAGTGTATCGGCCTGCAGGTTGCCGCCATTTAGGAGTCCATGTGAGTTCATTAATGAACGGGTGTTTGCTAAACTGGCAAGGTAGGTGTTTGAGATGAGCAGATTTTGACATTGCATGCGAGCAGGGGAGCTGGGTCATCGCTGCTGAATAAGCCCCTGAGGATCGAGCAGATTTCGCGCTCCATGTCCTCCATCCTCTCCTGTCCCCTCACCATCAAGGTACGTGATGCCATGAACGCTGGTTTCTATTTTGTATTAGCATCGCACAGAAGCCTTAAAAGCGCCCTGTGTATACGCTTGGCTTGAAGGCATTGAACAGCATATCCTTCCTCCTTCTCGGAAAGTGTACCCCAAGCTTGCAATGTCCTTTCTGACGGCAGATTTTCTGTGCTGGCAGGTTCGCAAAGGGTATTATGACGGCGATGACAACGTGCACGCGTGGCTGCCCAAGGCTCCGTCCTGGGGCGTATCTGCCGCCACCCTGCACGGCCGCACCCGCCAGCAGCGGTGAGCTTTTCACTCGATTTCTGAACACACCTGTGCACTGAAGACTATTAAATAAATGGAGGTGGCAGGCAATGATGCCCATTCCTTGCAATGGAGGTGCTTGTGTGGACCTTCGACAGTATTTCCCATGAAATGTGCTCTTGATGGCGCCACAGAAGCACAACCACTTGCGATTGGCGGGTCCTTTTTGATGGGCACCAGGCAATGATGCACTCTTTTCAGTACATGCAGCACCTGTGAGATCATGCTAGTTCATTAGCCATCAAAGATTGGCTGGGTAGGAGATACTCTTTGTGGCACTGCGCTCTGCGCTCTGCGCTTCTGTTACATGTCTCTGGATGTCTAGTCAGATCTCTTACTACTTGCGCAGGTACACGAAGCTGGCGGACTGGGATTACATCCAGTCAGCGGCCGCTGCGGCGCCTGGCCTGCAGCTGATCGGCAACGGCGACATCATGTCGTTCACCGAGTACAACGAGCGCGTTGTGGCCTGCCCGGACCTTGCCACCGTCATGTTCGCGCGTGGCGCCCTCATCAAGCCCTGGCTCTTCACCGAGGTGCGTTGACGTTCTGACGATTCTGGACAGTCTCTGCTGAGTGCCATGCCTTGCAGCGTATTTCGGTGGAGGTTGCCGACATGTGCGACCAGACAAAATAACTTAGTATGTTGTGCACATCTGCATTTTCTTTCTAGTGGTGAGCAGAGCAGCGGCGGGTGTGCTGCTCCGGCGCTGCCAGTGTACAGGGCATATATATGTACAGGGTGTATTCAGAAGCACTTGCACATGCAAAGCTTTACAGGGCATGGCTGAGCCTTCTGAGTGGCAAGCCTTGACTTCTAGGACGACAGGAAAGGCCTACGCAATGCACCTCTACAAAATGCGGTCATTGCATGTGGCGCAGATAAAGGAGCAGCGACACTGGGACATAAGCGCTGGCGAGCGGCTGGACATCTTCAAGCGCTTCTGCTCCCACGGTCTCCTGCACTGGGGCTCCGACGCGCGCGGCGTAGAAAGCACGCGGTGCGCAGCGTTCCCTTCCTGCATGCTTTATTCCCCTTCTCTTCTTGTTTTGTTCCCTTTTAGTCATGTGACAAATGATAGATGCAGTGCTCGATGGGCATGAGTCAATCTGCCGGATACTGCACGTCCCTTGCTCCCCAGAAAACCCGCTTCTCAGCTCTTCTTCTAGCTGCGAAAGAGGAATGTACACTCTTAAGGCGTACACCCTAAAAGTAATTAGCTCCAGTCATAGCAATAATTAGAAGATGTAGTGCTAAAGACATGTTGCATGGTTATTTGCTCAGGCGCTTCCTGCTGGAGTGGATGAGTTTCACGCATCGCTATATCCCCCTCGAGCTCATGGAAGTAGTCCCCCAGGTGAGCACAGCCCATTAATGACACTTGCATGTCCCCCTCAGCACAAGAATCATGCTGCAATGCCCAGCCTACAGCCCAGCAGATAATTAGTGCCAGCTTTTGATCTACAATGGGGACGTCAGCAAGGGAAGAAGACCATTCCGGAGCGCTGCACTCTGAACATTAGTCTTAGCATGCCAAGCAGTGTAAGGTGTTCTGATGTGAAACATGATCTCAATAGGCAGCCCTTCCTCCTTACTTTGGCGCTCGCTCTGCCTTGATTTGCGCATCTCTCTTCCTCGAGATTTTGAATTCGAATGTGAATCGATGCTAGTCCATTCTGCAGCGGCTGCACTTGCGTACCCCGGCAGTGTTATCTGCTAAGCCTGAATGCAGACGCGCCAGAAGTTGCCGGTCTTCTGGTGTGATACTTGAAGAGGTATTTGAATTTGAATGAGCGCATGTCCTTTCTGCAGAGGCTGCACTGGCGCGCCCGAACATTGTTATCTCAGCACCTGAGAGCAAACACGCCCAACAGTGATTGTGTTCCCGTGTGAACAAATATTTGAATTCGAAATTGAAATTGTGTATGTCTGTTCTGCAGCGACTGCACTGGCGGGCACCGGCGTATGTGGGCAGGTCACAACTGGAGACGCTACTCGCGAGTGAGTCAGCGGCTGACTGGGTGCGCATCAGCGAGATGCTGCTGGGCCCAGTGCCGGCGAATTTCAGCTTTGCGCCCAAGCACAAGGCGAATGCGTACGCCAACAGCGAAGGCGGCATGGCTTTTGAGGCACAGGCCGAGGGCTGATTAAGATCTCAGAAGGGCGTTAGGGAAAGGGACAGCAATGGATACATTTGCTATGGTGGTTCTCCACAAACTCGGGTATTTGAAGATCTGTGTTTGTAAGACAGGTATGATTGGGATATGTTGCTCTTGCAATTCGCCCTTGAGAGGCTCAGATTCTAGCGCTTGCTGGGAATATGGGGCATGCGGCCTTGGGTCAAGGCCTGCTTAAATTGGGTGCATAGCCGTACAGAGACGTTTTTTGCATCGAACCTGTCTAAAATACAAGAAAGGGGTTGCCTCTGGAATCGCCGTCGTCAAAATAATCTGTGGGACCTAATGGGCAAGGGTTTGATCAGTGAAAATGGGGGGGACCGATATTGTACATTCCAAGATTCATCCCCAGTATTTGGATGCAACCTGGTACAACTTCATCGGATTACCGTTGCTCAGTATCAAGAACGCAATCCAACTGCCCTTGAAATTAGTTTCTTTGGAGCCTTATGTCCACAGCACAGATATTTGACTGCTTTCTTGGTATGGCAAGCTTCCGGAGGTGATAAACCTACTTTACAGACGTCGACGACCAATGTCAAAGGTATGCGTATGCAGGGGCTCAGCCAGGTCAAATGATATTGGCATAGAAAGCGAAGACCACAGACGTCAAATAGGTACGAGTCGCTTGTCAATGCGTCGATCGAGGATAGCTGATGTGCTCGACAGGGGCGATGTGAACGGCTGACTCTCAGCAATTTCCATGATACGCATCTCTGCCACTGCGGCCAAGAATGCCGCCGAGACTTCACTGGAGGCTCACATACCACTCAACCGGGCAAGTGTGTCATCATCGCCTTGATTGATGCTGGCTCCATTAAGTGAGTGCAAGGGATTTTGCTGGCCAGCGTGGGGGTCAGAATCTCTTTCAACATACTCGAACGTCAAGTTGTGCTCAGGCCGTTCAAAGTGTGTCCCAAACTGATTGGGAACCAGTGCGGGTACCTTGTTTGGATGGGTGAGGAGTTGGTTCCCTGGGACGCAAGTAGGGCCACGCGGTATGGACCTCTGATGGACACTGTCAAGATACCTAACGTTGGCAAGTGCTACATTTGCAACGAGGTGGGTAATCGAGACTTTGGAAAGAAATGGGCATCATGAATGATTGCAACATGCTATCAGCATTCAAATATGCTTGCGCTTTACGTATGTAATAGTGCGACAGCGGCAGATGTGTGGCATGCAGGTTGGCCATTGGTACCGGGAATGCCCATTTCGATGAGTAGTTGAGGATCGTTTGCGAAGACTGGATGGCAGCGTTTGACAGATGCGTTCGCAAGCATATGGAGTTACGTGCGCGGCAGGAAGGATGGTCACTGAGTCGCAAGGTTCAGGTTCTCGCGGGCATCGCGCCCGGTGTGTGTGCCCTGCAGCCATCTTATCAGCTTAGCCTGAGACTGTGCTGCGGTGAGCCTATTGCATGGCAATGCGGGAGTTAAAGAGGATTTCTAAATGTTAATTTGACATTGCTGCGCGGCAGCGATGAGCAGACGACAGACAGGATCGAGCTGACACAGCTCGGAGCTGTGATCTTGATTGCAGACACCAGAAAAAGCCATGGTGAGGTGAGATCAGCTGAAAAGAGAGATCAGCTGACCTGAGCCAAGGAGTGACGAGGAGAGACAGAATATATGTTTGTACATGCTTGTCACTGGCATTGGCCCCTTCATTTACACAATGTGCAGGTCGCGCAGCCTGCTCATTTCAGCATCAACGTAAGAATTCTTCTACAGGGAATTCAGACATGGATAATATACAGCGGGTTCCAGCCAACTGCAACGGGTTTCAGAGCTTGTGAGGACCCTCTGCAGATCAGTTGCACGATTTCACATTGGGTGCCAAGGTGATAGGTCATGCCTTCGTCAGCATTGTAATGGAAATCACGATAATCATGTGAACACAAAATCAGCGCAGTAGCCATAAGGGGTGCAGCCGAGTACGTCCTGTTGAGGTCAAAAGATCCAACACAACAGTTCTGCACAAGTGCACACTTGCTATGCATCGACAACATTGGACTTCCAGTTCAGCAATAGCCAAAGCAAACACGGTATGTTCCTCAGATTAAGGTTTCATGCCATCCCCAACTTGTCAACTAGATTGTGTCTATGTAGAGCTCCTGCAAGAACAAGAATTAGCTGCTCCCTTGGATCATGCCGTTATTGAGTCTCAGCCCTTAATACTCCTGGTAACATTGCCTTCTTATCAGACTGCATGCTCTCACACTTGATCTTTCCATTCCTGGCAGGATCTGCCTGCTAGCTCTCTGGCAAGCTGTAAATCTATAGATTCCCAACGCAGTCCAACACCCACAGAGGCAGCTGCCAGCCACTCTTCAGAACCGGGAGATGGACCTGTCCTGCAGCCCGGCAGCCTCCTCAGCTGTGCTTTCACTGGCCAGCATAGCATTCCTGTGGATGAAGCGGCCAAATTTCCTGATCACGCCTCGTGCGCCAGCGCATTGCACTCAGTACAAATGGCACACCCATTAGAATCTTGGGATGGACCCATCTTGCAGCCCGGCAGCCTCCTCGGCCGTGCTTTGTCGGCCCAGCACAGCGTTCCTGTGGGGAAAACGGCCCCACTTACTGATCACTGACTCGTGCGCAATTGCAAAGCGTGCATTGTCGGCTGCTCGGGACGCCATCGGTTCGCCGCCCCCCGGCAGCCGCCGGCACTCGGCCTCCAGCTCCCGGAACAGACGCACGCATTCCTGCGGGGCGCGTGACTAAGGCGATGAGTAAAGATGAGCAATCATGGCTCGCTGCTGAGTCAGCGACACCGAGTCTGTCTGTGTGATAGGGGTCGGATCTTGTCATGGTCAATGATAGCCGCCATGGCATGCACATGTGGTCGCGTCCTGGAACATGAGATACTGAACTTACAGGACACACACTTTTTGAAGAGATGGATTGCTTGAAGATCCTTCGTGCTAGTGTGTATGGCCTCAAACCTTATGGGTGCTGCTCTTTCAGTTTTGTTTCCAGTCCAGCCAGAAGAGAAAGAGCAACTTAAAAGGCATGCGCTGGAAGTGTGTTGCATCAAGAATTTCAGTGACCTCACCTGCTGGTCTTGCAGGGCCTCACTGTGCATGTAGGCCATGTAGAGCCACACTCGGTGCGGCGGTATGATCTGCCCTGCCTCCCCAGACTCCTGCCAGACCCCAGGGAGCCAGCTGTCAGCACAGCACTCAACAGAGCTGCCGCCTGCGAATGCATGCCTGGAGTGCAGGGCAGTCATTATGATTACGACACGCTTTTCCTTGCCAAGAGGCAAGTTGCGTCTGCAGACAACTTACAATTAAAGGCTGCCAAAATTCCGCCCCTTGATGGACTCGCCAGATCCAAGGGAAATCCAATCAACCGTGGGCACGGTGCTCAGAATTTGTACCGCCACCCGCCCACCGGGGCCATGCTGGTCAGGAAAGCCATTGTGCATGCATGCAGCCATAAATCAAGGAAAATGTTGTTGCAGTGCAAGGGTCACACTGATCAGGAGAGGCATTGTGCATGCATGCATGCATGCAGGCGTGATCCAACAGGTGTGAGGAATTACAATACAAGCAGATATTGGCATGGAGGCCGCCTTTGGTGAGCACGAGGACGTCCAATAAATTTATTGTCTGGATGCAAACATTTGGAATATGACCAAGGCAGGGTTGAACTCACCACTAGGCTCTTGGCCAGGGAGAGGGCTTCCTGGTCGAGGCTGAACATCCTTGGTGTGCCCCGGAATACATTCCTGCAGCAGGACACTCTTACCCGCCACACTCTAAAGACATTTGGCATGCCTTCAGTTCTGTCCGTTGACCATGCACAAGCAGGACACAGGCCATGGTGACCTCGTTTCGGAAAAATGATCAGATGCTTCTTGTAGCACTGCGCATCATAGGTGTGCCTAACCATGCAAGAGTTTGGACAGGTCATAAAAAAGGTCTCAGGTTCTTGGGGCAGAGATGAGCACCTGGTGAACTGGTCCCTGAGAATGACTCCAGCCAGGGCCTCATAGCCACGCTTCCATTGCTGCAATCCCCCTGCAGTTGCCTCTTCCACGATTGCTCCAAAACGCTCCCTGACCTCCTGCACACATGAGCATGTGCTCTGCTATGAAAGGCAAACTTGCCATGCTGAACTTGCTTGCTGCATCAAGATCAGGGAAGTAGGTGACATTGAGGGACGATCAGCCCGTGAGGTGTGCTCATGGGCTTGCCTTGTCAACAGCCTCTCCACCACCAAACCACAACTTGACCCTTTCCCTGTCTTGGAAATGAGGAGAGTGACTTCTGTAGTCCTCCCCGAGCCTGTTCCGTCACAATACAAACGTCATCACAAGAAGGTGATGGCGTAATATAGAGACAAGTAATTGTAAAATGCATAGAGCTGCGTCGCATTACCAGTACTCCAGGACCGCCTGCGCTTTTGGGTCCATGCTGTCATCACATTGCGAGCTGCATAAAGCTGCAATACTACTGATGCTGTATCGTGATGATGATATTTTTTGTGGTGTTGTGCGTCCCTGCTGCTCCCCGCAGCCACTGGGCCGCGGAAGATGCGCCTTTTGCAGAGATTTCAGCAATGATCTGCAAATAGATGAGCATTTCAAGGTCGCCCTCAGGCCAGGGCCCGCGGTCGACGAGAAGGCTTTTATCATCTGCAGTACATTTGTGCCGAGATTTGCCGATTGCTTTGCTCTGGTGCTGTGCTACACCATGAAACGATTTGGGTGCATGCCTCAACTGTTCGATGGCGTGCCTGTTCAATTGCGCAAACTCATCAGAAACAGGTGATCATGGCATTCACAACCCCTTAAACAAACACACAGTAGTACTTCATCGTTTTCCGAGTCTTTTGAACGAGCGTGACAGATCTAGACAATCAAATGGCTGGTAGACCTGGGATCTGTGCAGTCAGTGATGGACGAGTAAAAAGCAACACTGCCGATTGTGATACAGTATCGTATGGAGCAGTTGCCAACAGTGAATCTAGCAAGTTGAAGATGAGCCACCTGAATCCTGTACCATTCGCCTCTTTGTCTTCAGCTCTTGACGCCTACCAGCTAGCATTCCTGCCGACCGGGAATGGCTCAGGCGCAACTCCCAGCCACGGCGTTTCCGGCCCACATTGGGGGTCTGCGTCCTTTACAACAGCATTGCGTGCGTGATGTGCTTCAGGACAAGGCTTACCATTGTCACCAGGTCGGCCTTGGACTGGCACAACTCACCACTTACAACATCGCAGGGCCGTCTCTGGGGAAGAGGGACTGAAGAGGAAAAGGGACGATCTCGACAAATCCCAGCACGACCAGTTCCAGAAGATGCGGCGCTCAGATTTCGGCCACAAAGCAGCGCCAGGAGCAGCGCAGATGTAGGTCAGAGGTAGACCCAGCAAGCTTCAAGTACCAGCAGAGAAACATGAGCCAGGTTTTGCCCGACTGATGATGTCAACATCAAGACAGCAGAACCTTGCAGTTAGGACAGAATCTCCTGATCTTTGGAGATGCACCGCTGAAATCCACACTATGGAAGCACTAAGGGAATCAACTTGCCACCTCAGCACTTACAACAATACATTGAGCCAACAGAGCTCTTAGCAGCACTGGGCACAGTTTTTATACCGAGTGGTGACCCACATCTCTGAGGCTGACACGGTGATCTGTATATTGCACGCGCAGATGATGGGTACCTCAAGGGCTGTTTGTCAAGAAATGCTGTGACAGCATTTCGCTGGCCCATGAAGGCTTGATAATATTGCACAAACAGTGCTGTTTTTTTACCTGCTGTTGCTGTGCTCATTGTGAAGTACCACATCGGACACATTCGTGGCTGTGAGATGTGTGTCCTGGTCGTTTGCAGCTTGTAGGCAGGGTTATCCTCTTGCTGTTTGACAACATACAACGAGACAGGGTTCAAGCGCTTGCCATGTGTCAGTGCCAGAACCACATTGAATGACATTGATGACTGTGTGCGGAACCCCCAACTTCAGTGAAGTATTGACCAGGCACAACGCTTTACAACAGATGGCACCCTAGGGCCTCATTTTTATGGTGCAAAAAATATCAACAAAAGTGCTGTATCCTTTCATGCTGCCACTAGCTAGTTAGTAACAAGCACTGAAGCTTAACCAGAAATGTAGCTGCAATGCCTGGTCAATGCAGAAGCCGCTGTAATAAGTCAGCATCAATCTGGAATAACCAATTATAATTAGTCGCTGTGCTGAGCAGCTCTGTGTACCAGAGGATGCATGTGTTTATCCAATAATCCAGGGGAGGCGTGTGCATAACAACAGCTTTCAAAGCAATGCAGCCAAACACACACTCATCACATCCTGCAAAAGTCACCCCAACTGAAAGACCTGCCAATGGGCAGCGTCTCCCACAAGCTAGCATGGCATCTGAACTGCCGCTCAGCCGCTTGTCATTTGATTCTCATGAATCTAGATCCAACCACTATGCCCTTGAAAATTGTCACTGCATCTACGGCATGGCTACAAACCCCCTAATGAAGCCTTAGCAGTGTTGCATCTCACAAGAATGTGTCTGGTAATGTGATGTCTCCCATGTGGCTCGCTAATATGCAGACACCCCATGTGCACCTACTGGAAACAGTGATCAGTCCTGAACTACCGCAGCTTCCTGAGCAACATAAATTGTGGAAACACCTCACCATGAAGGCTTTGCTCCTGCTGAAAACTGCCAAGGAATCTGCAAAACTGCGCTTGGCACCTGCACTGAGCTTTCTGGGGGGCAAATAGCTTTGAGCAGCTGTCCAGTCAGCGTTGCCCATGTGCCCAAATCCCCAGGCGTGAGACAGTGCTTCCCTGTGCAAGGTTCACACCGATGGTGGACCCATGATGACAGAGATGTAATAAATTGAAACATGCCTTGATTTTTTACCTCTCCCGGACTCAAAACCATGGCCTCTGCTGCAAAAACAGCAAGATTGTGCTTATCTCTTGCGCCTTCACTCGAGGTACGCCTTCATTGGCCACTTGCCCCCAACTCACCATGTGAATAAAAAGATTCATGCGCCCAGATTGGAGCTTCGCATGCCTGCATGGCATGCATGCAGCTCTAGCAGACGCCTCCGTGCATGGGCACGGCTGCTTGGTTGACCTCTGGCTCGCCGGGTTTGATGGTTGCCTTGACTGCGCGCTTGCCCGTGCCCTTCCAGCCCAGAGTCTTCTTCAGGTCCGTCAGCTGCAGAGACATCAAAATTGTAGTGTCAGCGACCAGGCTCCGACAATGTGCATCTGTGCAATAAATCGGATCCTTCAAATAGGAAAGAGTATGAGCTTCTTGCTGAGTTTAGAAAGGGCAATTGCCTGACATGAGGGCTGCATGTCTTATTGCCAGCAATAAAGACCAATACCAGGAGGCGATGCAAGCCCCAATGCAGATGCAGGGCAGATGGAAGGCAACGCATCGCTCAATGGTGCTCTGGGCGGGGCTATGTAGCAAGGACCTGTATAGGTAAGGCCCTGGTAAGGTCCTCCTGGGAGCAGGGTTATGGGAAAGGCTGCAGGTATTCCTGCAGGTCCCAGCAAAGGCTGTATACTGTAGTACTCAAGTTGCAGGGCTCTGTGTTTGTGGTTTACTATAACATCACACAGACAGGCGAGCACCCTGAGCGTACGAAATGAAGAGAGAGCTGCCGCGCAAATGAAAGCAGTGCCCTTTCTGGCTGATAGGGGACTCAAAGAGAAACTTCATAGGCTGTTATTTTTAGTCTTCTGTGGCCGAGGGTTTCAGGGTGGATGAGCAGAAACCGCTGGCCTGCTGGGGTTTAGAGGTCAGCAGCGACAGTATACAGATGAGGACAAGAGCAGCTTCACAAGAAACCACGGTGCAACAGCACCACAGTGAAATTTGTGGCAGAGGGTTTCGGGGAAATGTAACAATGAACGCTGACCTGCTGGGGGGTGTAGATGTAGTGGCCTGTGAGCCAGTCCATGGCGGTCTTGATGTCCTCCACAAAAGTGCGCGCAGAAGAGATGGAGAACTCCTCACGGCACAGCACGCGCAGCACGCGGATTGCCTGCACGTACAGAGCATCTATTACATTTGGCATTGCCCTCACTGTATGCCTCCTCCAACCTGAATTTCAGGATCTTGTCTGCTGGCAGCTCCCTGCTGCTTTGGCCTCTCCTTGCAGAGCACTTCAGAAGCCAGCACATGATGACATAACTGTGAAAGTTCCCTAGTTGGCCCGTCTAAAGTAAGCAGGTGATCCAGTCAACAAAGGGGGCCAGGTCAGCTCGAAGGGCTAACGATGTAGCTCATCCGGGCATCCCACTGGCGCCCACAGACCTGCTGCAGAAGGACGCTAGAGAAGGGTGCTCTGATCATGATCAAATTGACGTGGCGCAGGAGTGCCCGAACATTAGGCACCACAGCTGCATGCCGAGAACAACCTGCTTTGCTTCAGCAGGTAGGAGCCTACTTGCGGCCAGAGGAGGGTGACTATTACCAGGCATGAGGGTGGATCAGCACCTTTGCGGCAAACCCCCAGGTTGACTCATTGTGTGACTAATCAAGTGACTCACCTGCGCGTCAGGCGCCATGGTGTACGCCGGGACGACCCAGCCACGCTGGCGCAGGCGGTCGGCCACGTCGAACTCGTCGTAGCCGTTCATCCGGTACTCGGGCTTGAGGGTGAACGTTGCGAGAGGCAGCATGGGCACGGGGTCGCGCGCCGATATCACCTTGAAATAGCCCGTATCCTCCAGCGCCTGTGGGAATGGAACACGTCTGGTTACAAGTGAACAACAATGAAGACATTCAGGAGCACAGCTTAGTTTATAGGGTACTTCAAGACCTTCAATACCATGAAACTCTGCTTTTAAAGGCGTGCATTCATCAGGTCCAGCAGGCCAAAATTGCTGCGTAGGCAGCAGACTGAAGCCTGAATGTGGATCAAATGCAAAAACGATGACAGTCTGAAGCTGTGCATATCAGGAGTTTGACAAATGTGCATGCATGCATGACATTGATTATGCAACAATGAAATGTAGCAATTGCAGGAGTGGGAAACACGCCTTGCCGATGTACATTGCGACAGCATGGCAGTTGCGCATGATCTTGGTGTAGCCCACCCGGCCCAGCCGCAGGAACTGCGCAAATCAACACCCAGATCACAATATTGGGCTTGAGCAATCTGCACGTCAGCAGGGACTGAGAAGATCCAAAGGGTAGCAAAAGTGGCGCCTTAATTGCGCAGAACCACGCAGAAGTGTTTCCTGCTTTAACAGTTCCTGAAATGCGGCACATGACGAGATACCAGAGAGGTCAACGGTCAGCATGTCCTGTATCACCAGGCCCGAGGACACTTCCATGTAGGATGATCATCGCTGTGAGGCATTCTAAAAGGACAAGCAAATGATTTAGTTGGTTTAAATAAAGTAGAACTCGCATGAGAAGCGTCGGACCTGGTAGTACTGTGCGACAATCTGGGAGGCTCCCTTGGAGAAGTTGAGCGTGAAGTTGATCTGGTCAGTGCCCAGGTAGTTGTCTGCAGGCCAGGCCAGGCACACCACTCAGGCACCCAGCCTTGCATGTCACTGCAAGCTTGCATGGCAAGCTTCCTTCAAACGAAATTTTGTATGTCCTGCGGACTCTTCACTGGAAGGTTCCTCATGGGGCAAGAATATCCTCCTGCCAGGTTTCAATGCAAGACTTTTGTAGCCAAGGAAAGTGTACTTGGCAGTGGAGAGAGTGTCACCGTGGAAGATGAGGCTGTCTGGCAGGTACTCCTTGCTGCGGAACAAGACCCACCCAACGCCCGGGTACACCAGGCCATACCTGCGCACCAAAAGAAATTTGATTTCCCCACTCACACAGCACCTGCACATGACTAAATAGAAAAACATGACAGCAGAATATAGTCCTGGACACTAGCATGACTGCTGGAGAGCTTGAACAATGACATGTGGCAGGCAGCAGCTGGTGCTTTGGTCAGAGTATCGCACCCTGGCGCAAATGGAATTTACCCAAGTGCATAACGGTGAAAAGCATTTAAAGTCAAATTTGAAACAAGATGTGCGCACTTGTGGCCAGAGGCGTTGATGGAGACCACGTTCTTGCAGCGGAAGTCCCATTTGAGGTCCGGGTACAGGAAGGGCACAACAAAGGCCCCGGATGCCCCATCCACATGGATCTTGATGTCCCAGCCGTTCTTGCTGTTCAGCTCCTCTGCAGCAGCAACCATGCTCACACATCACCACCGCCATCGCAACCCCTGTCGAATTTTTAACTCAAGTCTCCTCAAAAGAGCCCCCAGCTGTCCCAATAGTGTCCAGCTGCTTTCAGTTTGAGACGTTGGGAGGCTCCTCACTGCCCACCGATTTCTCTCTGGGTCCAAGTATGGGTGTGACAGGCTAAAAGACTGCATGCAGGGCGTAACAGCCCGTCTCATCAGCTCTGATAACAGCATTGCTCGCAACATGTGCTCATCCACTGGCTTAAATTGTATTCAAACTTGTATTCGGAAGTGGTATATGCACCGCACCAAGAGCAGCGTCGATGCCGGCGACGTCCTCAAAGTGGCCAGAGTAAGTGGTGCCCATTATAGCAACCACGCCGATTGTGTTTTCATCGCAGGCTGCCGCGATCTTCTCTGGGGTCGCCACAAAGCAGTCCTCTGTCAGGTTGACGTAGCGGGGCTCAATCTCAAAGTAGTTGAACAGCTTCTCCCAGCACACCTGTGCGTGCAGTGCACAGCCTCTTAGACCCCATCATCTTTTCCATGGACCTATTTCAGCTCGCTCCCTGTACTGCTCTTGCGCTTGCTTTCAGAAGGAATCAACTGGAAGAATCACTGTCCTTGCAGAGTGCACTGGGACACAAGCGTGAATCTGACTGTAGAAGTGAGTGCATGTGAATTAAGCCAATTCTTTCAAATGCATATTCAGGCTGCGCGCGTTGCAAATTTACGAGCGTGCCCGGCCTGAATTTGCAATAGGATGGCCGCTCTCTTCTGGAATGACGGGACTACAGCCGAAGGCCTCCCCACTGATGAAGAGGTACAGGGCCCAGTACAGTCCCTTGCAGACTAGAGACTGGGAAGAAGGGTTCTCACATGCACTGCTGAGCTGCAGACGATGTTGGGGGTGACTGCCTCCTTGATGCCGGCCGCCTTGCGCTTCTCCTGCCAGCGCCGCTTGAAGGCCAGGCCGCCCAGCAGGATCGCCTGCAGACAGGCATTTCTGGTGCTTGTGCATCGCTGATACACAAATGCCATCATTCGTAGAGCACAAGGCACGGCAGGGCTGCATTGGTTTCCATAGGCAATCTGCAAGACAAGAATGGCACAGAAGCTGAAAATCTGCTTGGACTGTGCAATCAAGAGGGCTGCGTTCAGCATCGACGTATCCAAATTTCTTTGCTGAAATGCAAAGTGCGCACGGTGGATGACTTGGAGATTGGATGGATATTGAGATGCGTCTGCTGAGATATGGAAGAGCTGGCACGCTCACCTCGCTTGATCCGACCGTGGCGGTTCCGCAGGGGTTATCAGCGTGATACAGGTCAGCCAGCATGCTCACACAGCTGCAGCGCCATAAGACAGAACCATCTCATCAGCCCTTGCTGCAAATACAGTCTGCATGCCTCACCAAAGACATGCACTGCAGCCAAACAGCACTGCGCCATCCCACATGCATGGTCACAGCGTCAGCACCTGTCGTGAGCGGCGTATCAAGTACCGAGCGGCACCTGTTTTGGATGTTGGTGGTTGAGGGGTACTCTGACTCATCGATGTAGTTGATGTTCAGGGACTCCAGGATGAGCTGGTCGGCTTCTGGCTCCATCCTATTCAAAAAAGTCAGCAAACCCGCCCATCACGACACAGAACCCGCCCATCTTACACAATGCAAAGGAATGGACAATAATTTGATCCACATCCAATCTGTGCGTTCAGAAGAGCACTGATCGCAGCAAGCATCTGCATGCAGCAAGGAATTGGCTCACCATGTGGTCACAAATGAAGCCAGGTTGAGCCTGCACAGCCACATCAACGTTTAGTCAGCAGGATCCCTCATGCACATTACTCTAGGTCTAGCTTTCCATTGTTCCCGTTATAATTGGATGTGGTGTTGGCCCACGCTACCAAGAGATCAACATTCCATCCAACTCCAGAGAAGCTGATTGAAGGCAGGTGTCAACTTTGATGGCGCCACTGCTATGCTGAGCACAGTGACATAGACTTGATGATGTCATGGGCCATCAAGTCTGCAAGCTGGGTGCTGTCCTGAGTAGCATGCACCTTGGGGTGGCATCAAGCTCCCTGGCGTCCCTGATCAGGCGGTACACCACCTTTGCTGGCATGGTCTTCTCAGGGAACCTGCTCGTACACACGCCTTGTTTATAATTACCTCCTCACGACTGCATACAAAGCTGCAAAGCAAAAACGCCAGGTGATAGAGCAATCTCATCTATCCCAAAATTGCATGGTTCTAATCCTGCAGTGCAGACCTAATATGCCACACAGTGGCATGCTCAGCTGAGTCACTAGTTTGCAAAGTGATTGGTGCGACGTGATAGCTTTTGGAACATGCAAGATTCCTCTCATGTCAAAACTCATATATCTGGGTAGTATAGCACGATCACAGCTTCTAGGAAAGTCGAGATCGTGACCAGATCAGAGTCCTTTTATTCGTAGGCAAATCCATGGGAGGAAAAATGCAGTAACGCATCGTCATGAAACAGCAGTATGCTATTCGATTCAATGCTCGATGCTACGCAACCGGATCCTGAAAGGACTTTCTTAGGTCAAGGATGGAATATTTAAAAGGGCCATGCGTGCCGCACTTGTTTGTCACGATGGGCTCCGTCATGTACCGAGACGCAAAGGCCTGCAGCAACAAGAATGATCAGACAATTTGCCGAGGTTGGGATGAGGGGAACTTTCACAGACAGCACAATTACACATACCGGGCAGAGAAATTCTCTCTCATCGTTCTCGTCTTTGTTTAGGTCCTGCACGTGAATTGGCTCGGCGTCGGGTGCAAGAAGCTCGTGTTCCGTCATCCTGGCGATCTTTGAAAATTCTACGGAGCAAGTGTGTTTTGGAAGCTCTTGCTCTGCTTTCGGGCTCGTGCTCTGCCCAATCGGCACAGTCGGGCCCTGCGCTGGCATGTGACCTCACCATGCCTAGCTGGCACACTTGTGGATGCCGTCATGGTATCCATCTGGAACACAGAAAAAGGACAGATTCAAGCTTTCATGTGGCGCTTAAAATACAAGCAATGAACGAATGTATGGTGCAGGCATGTCCTACACTGCTGATGCCAGCAGCTATAGCTACAGTACACTAGTGAACACGCACGAGACCGAGGCAGAGATTGAACTTAGAGTGACCTGGCAGAGATTTCTATAAGGAGACAACACGGAGAAGTCTGAGCAGCTTGGCTCAATTTGTTGTTGCAGCAAAAAATCCAAATCTGAGGGATGCCACAAGCATGTTGTCTTGATGCTGGCATTTTCTTGGGATGCCTGATTAGGACTGTCCAGGGCGTCTCATGTGTCAAGACAGGAGCATGCACCTCAAAAAAATGAAAAGCCTCCCATGATAACTTAAGGAAAGAAAAGGGGCAGCATGGCTCCATGGAATCTGTTCTCAGGTTCTGGGAACGACGCCGAGCAGGATCTTCCCAGCACAATCGAGCCCAATGTACGAGGCGTGGACACAGCATTCGAACTGTTCATCGACGGTGCAATCACAAAGGTCTACAATGAGTCTTCTGGGCGTTCCAAGGATCAGAAGGCGTTGCGAGCTGCATGCAAAAAGATACTTGGTGCGCCTTGCTCGATGGGCATGGTTTTTGTGCCTCTTGTCACACACAATTAATTGTGAACTTTGGAGAGAAAAGGTGCTCTCAGAAGAAAATTCTTGGAAGAGCTTGCGTATGATTTGTTGCTGCCACGTCCATCGATTCCGATATTTGAGATCCTGATGGCTCTTTCAGCTTCAAAGTTGAGAGCTCGAGCAATTGTGTTAATACAAATCGGCTTTCCTGATTGGATGTCAGATTGAATACAAAATTCATATCGTGATCTGTCTGACACGTGAGTTTATTTTCAATTGGAACTTGACAGTATACTTCTGATGCAGACGAGCTTAGAGGGACCAACGGAGAACAGCAAAAGATACATGCGCCCTTGGATCCCGCCGTTACGGCTATGGTATGACCCCGTTGTTGAACCTCTGCTTTAATTTGGTAAATATATTTACTGCTCTGAATTCTCTCTGAACGAGATGACGAGCTTGCGCTGGCTGGATCTAATTGTGGCAAAATGCCTCATCCCAGTGCAGCTTCAGTAAAATGAAGTGATCGTGCTACAGGTGTTGGAGCCCCTGCAGATGGCCTGCAGCATGGATGTGCCTCGCATTGCAGAGCCAGCCCTGAGCTGCTTACACAAACTGGTACAACACTCTTATTTATCATCAACCTCAGTGCATATGTCGGTACACTGCGCCCAAATGGAATTGTATATTGGAGCCATCTGCAGCAGAGAATGTGCTGCTGTTGTGTCGCTCAAGGGATGCCGCAGAAGTTGGCTTGAGCGAGTATTTGTGCATGCACAGGTAGCGCATGCTTACCTGCATGCCGAGAGCACTCCGGCTGGACGCCTGGATGATGGCAGCATTGTTGCGCAGGTAGCTGCCCGTGCCCTCAACACACTATGCCATGCCGTTCACTGAGTGGCGCTGTGTTTAAATGTGATACTGGCATGATTGAAAACGAGCAAAAGAAAGAGCTTGCTCACATGTCAACATTGGACCAGAATCAGGATTGCCTCTGACTGCGCAAGCCATGGGCAGCATTGGGAAAGTGCACGGCTGCATACAAATTTCTCATTGCCTTGTGTGCAATGTGCACAGGTGGTGTTGCTAATATCGAAATGCAGCGAGAGCAACGGGGAGTCTGTGCAATTGGGCGTGGTGCGCGCACTGCTCACCGTAACCACTGCGGAGCACTTTGTGCTGCACGGCGACTGCCTCATGCAGGTATTGGACCGCGCTACAAGCTTAACCCTCCTGCCTCGAAGACCTGGCTTGACTGGATTGATATACCATGCACCCCGCAATCTGCGTACACATGTCTCAGCCCTGAACTTTTGTAGCGTTTCTAGACTTTGGTGCGCGTCGCAGTGGCTCACTTATGAGCACCGCAGCATTTTACAGGACATGCAAAATCTGCAAACACCATCTTTGTCAATCCCCAGCCGGCAACAAAGCATGACAAGTCAGGCTTGTGTGCATAGGCGGTGCGCTCGGTGTTCAACATTGCCATCGGCGCAGACTCTGCGGACCTGCAGCGCACGGCTCGCAGCGCCCTGCTGCAGATGCTCAACACTATTGTCAAGCGCGTCACTCAGGCCGCCGCGGTTTGCCCCTGGCTTTCTGCCATCATCCCCTCAGCACTTTAACTGCTGAAAAAATAATTATTATTGCTGATAATTTGTGGATCATGGCTTTTTCGTGTGATGTGCCAATGCCTTGGAGCAAGCAGCGTGTCGCCGAAGCTGGATTGTCTGCCGCCCGTATTTCAAGGAGACCTGCTCCGTCGATACACCCATTGGTTCCAAGGCCTCGAGTCTGATTCGGTGCAAAACTGCATGTTATCTGCTGGCCAATCGTTAATGGGAGTGTATGGCTGGCCGTGCCTGAATATGCCTGTGTTTTCTCTCTGCGCTTGCAGATCAGTCGGGAGGCATCACTGGCAGAGGAGCGGCGGCAATCGCTGCCGCAGGAGGCGAGGGCAAATGTGGCGAGCGGAGAGGAGGAGCAGCCTTCTGCCAGCGCAGCAGAAGAGGGCACGCCTGATGCTGACGGACCTGCAGGTAAGATATAGTCACATTTGGCAAATAGAGGCATGCATTTCACCAGGCAGGTTTGCAAAGCTGCTGCATTGAGACATACTTTCTATTTGGAACATGGTCTTTGACCAAGGGCATCAACATTTAGTCTTAAAGAAGCGAGATAAATTGCCGTTGTATTTGGAGGAAGGCCGAGATCATGATTGCTGACCGCATCACTGAACTGCGCAGATGTCAGCAGGCGGGCTAGCACAGAAGGGGCCGCAGAAGCGCTACAGGGGGGCGTGTTCAATGGCGATCTCGGAGCGGACGAGGCCTCTAGCAGGGAGGTACATGATGATACAAGGCGTGGCAACGGCATGGCTGCTGCCGCTGCAGAAGCGAATGGATCTGCAACGCCGGATGAGGCTGCTGGGGGGGCGGGGCTGAGCGTTTCTACCGGCAGAGAAGGTGCTGGTCTGTTTTCCTTACTATCAATCAAGCCAAGAAAGTGCCACTGCTGTATGAAGCCGTGAGGACTGCTGATAATGCTGGTGCCAGGCTTCACAAATTCGTCCAGCAGTGGCATTTTGGTTAATGGCATGCTTGCCGTGGAAATTTGTTAGCTGGGCATACTGGCGTCATGAAATGGAATTTCTCTTTTGCTCCGCTGCAATGGGGCACATTGCCGTTTCGCAGGGAGCAGCAAGGAAGCTGAGGCTTTGGAAGGGGAGATAAGCATGATTCCAGAGGAAGAGGCGCCAAGGCCCAGGCTGCCAGACCCAATGAGCAGCACGCGCACCGCCCAGCTGGCATCCCTGGCAGAGCAGGCCGATCTCAGGTACCTCCCTCTGCTAGATCATTATTATGACACGCTTTCCTGCCAAGAGGCAAGGCGCCTCTGCAGACAAGCTGCTTTTGAAGAAAAGGCTGCCATAATCCTAATCCTTGATAGACTCGCCAGATCCAAGCAAAACCCATTCAACCGTGGGCACGGTGCTCGGTTTCTATTCGGCCCCCCCGCCAGCTCTGCTATATGCTGCCTGTAATCCAATGTCTATGCATGGAGCAGACCAGGTTTGACAACTCTGTGCTTTGCGGGGCTGCATGCGGGAGGCAAATCCTCCCATGCCCTCTGAGAAAGCAAACGCGTGTCTGACGAACCAGTAAGAATACCCTCTGTGCTGCAGGGGACTTGAAAAGGCGCTGGATCAGATAGAGGCAGAGCGCAATGCAAAGGCGGGCGAGGAGGCCGCGGCCATCGCCAAAGCTGCCGGCACAGAGGTGACACCCTCTTGACTTCCCCAGCCGCCAATTGCATCACACTGCTTGCACACGACATGTCTGCCTACCTTGCAGAGTGAAAGTTCCGGTGCCACTATTTTCACTAAGGCTGCTCGAAGTCGAGGGATTCCAAGTTCGGTGCATGGTACACATCATATGTGTGAAAAATCTGGCAAAATAGAAATTGAATAACAAAAAAAGGATACCAGGTTTGGTGCTACTCACCTATCCTGCTCGACACGGTGGGGATTAAAATATGCGCAGGTGGAGGCATCGCCGCGTGACATGCGCCGCATCATGATGCGCGGTCGCAAGGTGGCGGCCTGGCGGCGGCTGTCACTGCCAGAGAGAGACGTCCTGACAGTCCTGTCTGCCATCTGTAAGGTGTGGGCTCTTCTGAGGGTCACCAGCAGTTATCTTTGTTTTCAATCTTGTTATTGTGGCACGTTTTGCAGTCCTAGGACTAGGTGCGTCAAGCGACACCTGGAATTTTGCTTTCCAGTCTTCTTGCTTCTTGCACGTCGTCCACCCGTGATGCTGCAGAAAATCATCCTCGTGGCTGTGATCTGAGCACTCCTTTGATGCTCCGGCCACATACCCCCGTTGCTTCCATTGTTGTGGCTGCCATGCATGAGGCGGCCCCTGTGATTGCGGCCATGGAAAGATTACTTGAGGATTGCAGAATGTGAATGCCCTTTTCAGGGTTGTGGTTACCAGGATCAGGACTCAGGATGAGCCCCTCTGATACGCGCTTAACATTCAGAAATGCTCAGTGTGCTGAGAGGGTGTGTTTTGCAGATGGCCGCGAGGGAGACTGGATTTGGTGCGGTGGAGCAGTACATGCATGCTGGTAAACTGCTGGCGCTAGAGCTGCTGGTCAGAGTCTTTGAGAATCCTCACCACCACTGGTCAGCGCTGCGTGCTGAGGTCAGCACACCCTTCCCTCAATCTACCCATCTGAGCTTCCTGTAGCCCGTGCCCTGCAAGCTTACTAATGCCGGTGTGCCCAAACCCGGCTCACGTAACTTGAGGCAGGCTCGTCTTGTCTATGCCTGTCTTGATGACTTGCTGCAGGATATAGGGCTCTTCGTAGTCCAGGGTTCAGCCATATCTGCCAAAGCCCCTGTGTGGGCAGATATGAGAAGCCCTTCTCATATTATATCTGCAAGAACACCATGGCACCCAGATAACAATACAGGTGTCAGAAAGCTCACAGCCAGACTGACTGTGGCAATCATTGGCGAGTGTTATTAAAGTTGATGTGTTCTGTACGTGCAGTTCTGTGACCAGCTGCGGTCGCCCCTGTGTCTGACGCTGCTGCGAAATTGCACTTCGCCATACGATGAGGCGTACTCGGCCGCCGCACGCCTCTTCACAGCCGTGCTGCTTCAGCCAAAGCTCCGGTGAGGCCAATGTCCCCTGCCACTAACAAATAGAACGTTATCATGTCGCCAAACCTGCATCAAGCCATGATTATGTCTTCTTTTGGGCGGCAAGGACCTTGTTGAAGGGCATCACAAGAGGGCTGTTGTTACGGTGAACACTGGACCTGTAATACACCTTGTGATGTCCTTGAATTTTTGGTCCTTGCCTTCCAAACAACACCTTCATGCCTCGATACAGTCTGTGAGCGCTGATCTTGACAAAATATATTAACCAAGACAGTGCATGGCTGCATCCTCTGGAGACCCAAATTTGACTGTTGTATGGACAGAGGACTGCTATCGGGAAAGGATTTCTACGAGGGTGAATTGGTGTTGGCAGCGCAAGGGACTCAAAAAATTTCAAATTGTGGGCTATTCTGAACTACCGTCCTGTGACGCCTGTTTTTTTGCGCAGGTCTGGGCTGAAGGCAGAGATGGGCGCGTTCTACCCGCTGCTGCTGCTGCGGCCGCTGGAGGCCGAGCGCCCAGAGCCCGGCCAGCTGCTTGCCGCATTGTCCGCCCTGGAGAAGCTCAGCGGGCAGGCCCAGTTCCTGGTGAGCTCTCTTGCCCCCTATCTCCGCAGTGGATGTGTACATGTGTCCTTGATCTTGTGTATCAGATGCAGGAGTATGGGGCTAGGTCAGGCACAAAATTGATAAAGGGCAAGGTCTCCACAGACTGGAGACAGCCACAAACCCACAAAATCCCTGTTTGGAGGCATCGTACTTTTTCAAGGCATCTCCCATTTCAAATGCAATCCCCCAAATCGCCCTGGTTACCGCTCAATATCTGTATGGTGCTGTGGTGTATCTCTGCATGGTTTTCCATGCGACTGATTTGAATCTATGCCGCACAGGTGGACCTGTTTGTCAACTACGACTGTGACCTGCAAGCGGCAAACCTGTTTGAGCGCACGGTGCGCGGCCTGGCGCGGATTGTGCGCATGGGCGACCCCGGCCCCGGCATGCTGCACATGGCGGGCCCGGTGGTGAATGTCAACGCCGCCTCACGGCCGCGCCCGCACTCGCTGGCCGCTGACGTGGCGCTCGCCGTCATCCGCTCCCTTGACGCCTGGGCAGAGCCCCTCAAGGTGATTAAAATTATTGCGGGACTGCCTACGTGGTTACAATCACGCAAACCTGTTTCAAGTCATGCAGCAGCACAAAAATGAAACAGACAACAACGAACAATGATGGCAAGTGCTCTAGCTGTGATATAATGATACCTCCCCTGACAGGTTCCTGTTCACTTGCCGTCATTTGCTCCCCCGATGCCTGGGCGGAGCCACTCAAGGCAAGTTCTCATAACAAACGGGCACCTGATAGGACTAACTCCCCCTCTGTGTGAAGAAACGTCCGATGGGAAATCTCCCACTTTATGATGGTCGAGGATCGCGCAAAATGGCCTGCATCCCGACATGTTCACTCATGCTTCAGCACTCCAGCAGAGCAATCAGCATCATTAAGAATTATTCTTCCCCGGTCAGCCTGCGGGCTTGATGCGCACATGGCCAGGCGCAGATTATTCAGTGCGGCCTGGACACAATGAAGTGGGAGCCCCAAGAAGGGCCAGATTCAGAGCCCGCAAAGAGCCAGGAAGCACAGAAAGATTGAGGGACTCCCATAGTCAGGAAGATCAGAAAAGAATGGTGTCAAGTGGGACATCGAGACCTACATTCCACGATCATGAAAACAGCGAAGTACTTTGTCTTTTTACATTGTCGCCAAACCTGGGGCAATGGACGGAGTGTCGTGAGCTGACGATCATTTTCAAATCAGCGCACCGCCCACACCTATTCCAGCGTGCAGACATTGAGCTGAGGCTCCAAGGTTTGCTAATGATGGTGATGTAAGGCCCTGGTGTGGTTTTCACACTTCTGCGCCATGTTGCTGTCCTCAGTTGCCAGGCCGAGCCCCAAGAAGGGCCAAGTTCAGAGCATCTGGTTGCATGGAACATTGTTGACACATTACACACCTCACAGACACTAATCACGGAAAGATAGTTCCAAATTGGCATTGACTCGGGATCCATGCTGCCGCAGGAATCGGCAGAAGCAACCACCGCAGCTGTGGCAGAGGAGAGCACCGACGAAGGGGGGATCAGAGCCAGCACAACTGATCTACCTTCCTTGGGGGCCGCCCCCTCGCTGCCAGCTGGCGCCAATGGGGCGGCTGACTCAGCGGGTGAACTGGCGCGGTTCGGGGCGGCCAAGGAGCGCAAGCACAGCCTGGAGGCCGGCATCACTCTCTTCAACAGGTGAAAGGGGTATAATGTATGACAGCCTTGCCCCACCAGTCAAGGTCTCAAGGTTGCTATTCAGGCAGGCATCTCTGCAACGTGAGATAATGGTTGCTACTAGCAAGGGTATCCATCGATGTGAAGAGCCGAGAAAGAGGTGGTGATGAAGCGCGTTGAGACACTCCAGGCACGACTGGAGGCCTCAAAAGCAAAGCTTGAAGTATCAGAGAGAAAAAAACGGGAATCGCACGCGGATGCCGTGAAGCATCTTCTGCTGCGTGAGGAAACTCACTTGGTGTGCTGGAATCTGATGAGGTCCCATAAGATTTCTGGTATTGATCTTGTGATGCAGCAGAAGATGCTTCTCGGCACTTGCGTGAGATGCCCGTTTTGTTTCTGATGCTTCGAGCTTTGCTTTTGAGTATGCTCTTTTCTTCGAGGTTGTCTGCTTCCCATGAATCTTGTCGATCTGACTGTGCCTGTTCAAATATGTTCTCCTCCATATGGCCGTTGTTCTTATTGCTTCTTCTCATGCATTTTGTGGCTTTGATCAAGATTGGGGCCTCTTCTTCCTGTTCTCTCAAGGTTGTACTGATGAGAACGGCACTCTTCAGGGAGCAGGGAGGGTGGTGTGCAAGCTGTGATACATCAGCAAAGTGCATGAGACTACGCTATGCAAACTCATGACAGAAGACGGGCTTGGAAAGTGTAGTGCTCTGCCCTGGATAAAGCCCGTGCTTCTTTGTGTGTGATAAAACACGTGATCCCATGCCAAGCGGAGATACTCTCACACTCATGCTCAAATACTTCAGATAACTTTATAGGTGGAGGTGTATGGTGCAGAAATCCAGTGAAGGGGGTGGCGTCCCTGATGGGGTCTGGCACTGTGGAGGGAACGCCCCAGGCGGTGGCTGCATTCCTGAGGGAACACCTGGTAGACCAGGACAAGGGCCAGCTGGGCGAGTACCTGGGCCACCACGAAGACTTCGCGGTGAGTAATTTTGCATCACTCTATTTTTTTGCGAAGAAGAGCCCCCAAATTGGTACATCTTGGATGTGGATTTATGGGCTTTTGAGGCGGCAAAAGGCTCCTGTGACAAGCTGTTCCCCAGTTGCAATACATGTTCTGATGTTGTGGCCATGCTTTTTTTCCTGTGACGCAGGAATGCAGTTGCTCTCATGCACTGACTTTGATTTTGATTTTGTGTGCCGTGGGCGCAGTGCGCTGTCATGTACGCCTACATTGACGGCGAGCAGTTCCAAGGCTACAGTATCGACGCTGCACTCAGGCTCCTCCTGGGCAACTTCCGGCTTCCAGGTATGCATCCCGCTGACCCCCACACTTCCGACAAACATGACCTGACTTGCGACCGGGGCAATTGCATGCAGCACCTTTCTGGATGATCAGGTTGACTGGACACGTCGCACATGTTCACAATGAATTGATGACACCGCAGCTCTCCAGCCGTGCATGCAAGCGAGGGCTTGTTCACCCAAGCCTTTTTTCTCAAGAGCAGTGTGGCACAATGGTATGCAAGGGATGTATGCAGTGCAGGGTGCATGATGTGTATAACACATAGTACCAGTCATTAAGTCATTTTGCGGTAGATACGTACTTTTACTTTCAGTTTTACTAAAGCTTTTGGCGCCGTTGCAGGCGAGGCGCAAAAGATCGACCGCATAATGGAGAAGTTTGCAGAGCGCTACTGCCGCGACAACCCGGGCGCCTTTAAAACGGCGGACGGCGCGTACCTGCTTGCGTTTGCGCTGATAATGCTCAACACGGACGCGCACAACCCCCAGGCCGACAAGAAGCTCGCGCTGGACGACTTTGTCAACATGTGCCAAGTCCAGGTGGGCAGCCTTTTTTGTTGTCCTCACCTCTTCCTTGGCTGTTCATTTCCTTCTGTTTCTGTGATACTCAGACGGTGACCTGTGTGTGCTGAGATGAAAGAAGCATGCCTTCTTGGTGTTTGTGGTCTTGTCAAAATAAAGTGAATGGGTCAGGCGGGAGTCGGACAACAAGACATTGATGGAAGAAGATTAGAGTGTACGTTGCTTCAGATTTCACACGTAGTCATGTCAAACTATATTGCAGGCTAGATATATCATCTCCGGTCTTCCTGCATGCTTAGTTCTGGGCTACGTGATGCTGCCCAGGCAGAGAGGTATACATATCAGACTTTGGTACCCATTTTCACCCACAAAAGGATGAAATGCTTTCTTACATGCTGCAGAATGACGAGGGAGCGTACGAGGCAATCCTGCCGCCGGCGGAGCTGGAGGACATCTACAGGCGCATCCTGGCCAACGAGCTGGTTATGGAAGAGTCCCCCGGCCTGGCAGGGGGGTCCGCCGGAGGCGCAGGGCCCCCCGGCGGTGGGCGCCCCCGGCGACAGTCCCGGCTGCAGGGCAAGCGGCTCGCTGCCGCCATGGGCATGACTCAGCTCACACTACCCTTCAGGTGAGCTGCTGTGCTGTGAAGCTAGACTGTGTCATGCTTTTCGGCGTGGCAGGTCACTGCATACAAGAGTTCGAATCCTTACAGCATGGCGGTAAAAACTAATCGCCTGGTGTAGTGCTGTCCATTCCGCGATGCCTGCTCTGATGTGGCGACATTGGAGTACGGCACTCAGGAGGTGGGATAGCGGTGCATCAGTAAGCATTTTAACTTGTGCATAGCCCCGGCCCCGGCTGTCCTAACATGCATGGCGGGCTGCTGCTCTGCTGTGAAACTGCGCCATGCATTGCCCTCCCAGGGGACCACAGGAATCAGTGCCAACCTATCATGCTTGCAGGCTTTTTCAGACAGCCTGGTGTGCGTGTTCTCCTGTTCATCCTCTGCCTTGCTGCCATAATAAAGCAGTGCAACTCCAAGAAGCTTGAGAAGCAAGGCATGTGGGTTTTCAGGGATGCACGCACCAGAGGTTGTGAACAAGGTCTGCATGCATGATGGCCATTGATAAGCAGACCAACAATGCTGACAAGCTTTTTTTTTGGCTCACAAGGGCTTTAGAACATTTGTTGCAGGCCCTTCCACTTGCACCGCAGGTCGGGCGCCATTCCCAGCTATTCCAGCATGCAGGGTGGACCAATAGGAACAGGTCAAAATTCTACCTTTAGAGCCCCGAAAATATAAGTCAGGGTGGATAATGCCCCTCGCGAGACACCCTGTCACAGCCAAGAGGATCCTTCCAAGTCACACCTAATGGCCTTTTAAGAACAGAATGTTCGTGACGCAGGTCGGGCGCGCAGTGGGACAAGCAGCATGGGGTGGATGTGGAGAGGGAGCGGCTGCTGGCTCGGACGCGCGACGCCGTGGCCCGGGGCCTGATGGCCGGCAACCTCTGGCACACCGCCTCCAACGCAGAGCATGCACGGCCCATGCTGCAGGTTTGGCCTTGTGTATCTGGGCTTGATTGTGATTAGAGCATTGCACCTGCTTGTCTGCATGGCAGACTTCGCGTCCCTCACTGCTCGTTCGGGTACAAATGCAGTAGAGGCATTGTATTTGCTTGTCTGCATGATGTACTTACTCACGTCCTGCACTGCTCGCCCAGATGCACATGCATCACAGCCCATCAATACCGCAAGAAACCTCTTGACATCATTTCCTTGTGAGCATCACCCAATCATCGATGATCACTCGCAAAATGCCAATGTCCAGCTCGCGATGCTGTGAAAAGTGTGTTATATTTGACTTTGGTGTAGAGAAATTGCCTAGTGAGTGGGCCTATTGTTTTCATTTACTCAACCAATAAGCATGCGTGTGTGGCCACAAAGCAGTGCACGCCGAGATGCTTTGTGCCCATGCCAGGTTGGTGGAGATGGCATTCTGAGGGCGCTGTCTGCGGCAGAGCACAATGCGCCAGATGGAGCTGCCTCGCAGCCCATCCTGGAGGGCTTCATTACTGCCATCAGGTTTGTGACACCACCAGGGCATCCCTGAGTTGCTGGATGCTCTCATTTCACACAGGATCCTCTAGTGCCAAGATTTGTAAGCACCTCGTGTGGATGAATAGCCTCTGAGCAATTCAAGGGCGACACCCTCTTCCGCCCTTCCACCCTTCGGCATCTCCCGGAACCTTCTTGTGCAGACATATGGAACTTGCTTCTCTTTGACAGTTTTGTCTGGAGCAGCACTGTTCTAGAAAGAGAGGTTCTAATTGCATGAAAGCCTGTTCCTGCCTTTCTATTGTTCATGAAGTCAGAATTGTGTCTGGTTTGCGCAGGCTGTGTGGGGTGGTGGGCCTAGACCGGATGTGCGAGGATCTCATAGCGGCACTGGCAGCCGCGGCGGGCGCGCACACTCCAGCGCCCTCCGGCAGCGCAGCAGAGGGCAAACAGGTGCATCCCTTGCCACAAGAGACATGTCTAGTGGCGCATGCGCGTGCTGGCGCCGAGCTATGTACCTAATTTCCAGCACTACTCTGCATGCATGCATTCCCATTCACATTTACTGCCCTCCCGGGCCAATGGCGGGGCATATTTGTAATGTGGCAGCATAGTTTCAGGTGCACGTGATGCCCTTATTGGATGCCCTGATGCTTGCTATGCCTTTGCTGCGTTCTTTTCTAGAAGTATTTCTTTATTGACCAATCGACCGTCTGGTCGATTTGCCTTTGCGATCACTTGCCATCCGGAATATCTCTATAAATTCCCTGGAAATCCGGGGTCGATACTGATGATGGAGCGACATTCAGCCAACTTCACCGCAAGCAAGCAGAAAGCGAGTCCTTGTCATGAAGAATGCAACATAGAAGACTGAGTTTGCACTGACTTGATTGGCCACGCGGCCGTTGCGGGCGCCACTTCTTTAAACATTTTTTTGTCTGAAACACAGGTCGCTGCGTTGGCAGCGCTGGTGTCACTGGGTGCCGGCCCATCGGCGGCGCTGATCGGCTCAGGCTGGGTCACCATCCTGCGCACACTGTCTGCCGTGGACGCGCTACAGGTGCGTCCATGCAAATTCTTTCGATGGTATTTCCCAGAACGCGAGCGTGTTTGGATTTATACCCTGCAGAAACAGATATACCTCAGTCGTACTTCCTGGCTGTGTGAAGATGGCATCGGTCTGAGTGACATCCGAAGGAGCATCTTGCGCATGTTTTTATTCACTATGTCGTGCTCTTAATCTGCTCGTGAAGCAGAAGTGTGGCTTCATGCGGCATGCTCGAGATGGCATGAATGGCTACTTGATGACAAATATTGTGCATGCATGCGCAGGCCAATCTGCCCATGGTTCTCTTGGAGAGAACGCCGCAGCCTAGCCCCAGCAGGACGACATCAGCGCTGCCGGCGCAGGCAACGCCCCCGGATGCAGGCGGCAGCGGCGCGTCCGGGGACAGGCGTACCTCCACCGTGCAGAGCCAGAACAGGCCGCCCAGGGCGTCCGGCCTTGGGCGCTTCTTCTCCAAAATGGGCGGGGATTCTGTCGCACCAGAGGTGTGCGCGGCATGCTTCCATCCATCTGCATACAGCGCCATCGATCTCAGGCCCTGGAAAGAAAGGACTTTCATGTGGAACATTGCTGAGCCATGCTGCTGCGCGTATCTGCTGTGATCTCTTGCAAAGAAGCAGTGCCTCGTCATTTCATTCTTCATTTAGAATCCACACTTTTAAGAAACCTGTTGGGGGTCACCTGAGGCTCATTGGTCTTGTAGGCAGTCTTTCGCTATCAATGTATTATATGATACATGTGCAAAACGCACTGTGCTTATTAGTGTTTAACCCAATTCTTAAGATCCCAATGTCTTCGAAGGGGTGATTGAAGCTCTGCCTGTGCAGGCGCCTGGCGAGGAAGAAGAGGAGGCAGCTTCGGGGCCATCTGCAACCGCTGCAAACTCGCGTCCGCCCACCGGGGAAGCGCCGATCAGGGCGCCCAAGCTGGCGCAGAGATCCGGGCCTGGCGGTGCCCTGGTGAGACCCGGCTGCTCAAACCTTGTATCAATAATGTATTTTTGTGTTTTTTGCATGCATTGGGGCAGTGTGCTGATTTTAGGCGCTTGCGCTATCCACTGGCATGCTCACCCACAACAGCATACCACATTCTACGCGCCCCAAGCTTCCTTAGCCTAGCCCTCTCAAGTCGCTGCTATAGAGTAGACATAGTAGCAGCGACCGTAGAAGAGAAATGGGATAGTGGTAGGAGACGTGGAATGTGGTTCCTGTCGAAGTGACACTGCAGAGATTCCCTGGCGGTGCCCTGGTGAGGCCTCGCTGCTTGCTACCTGCAAATTATTATCACTTCTTGTGGAACGTTGTGTGAGTTGAGGGCTGTGTGCTGCTGTTTGGGCGATATATGTAGATGGACATGTGCACTTCCACCAGGGTACCACATGCCATGTGCTTCCCACGTCCCCATTCTTGTTTGTGGAGCTGCCATTAGAGCCGTTCTCCTCAGCAGCAACCATACTCATGGGGCAGGAACGTGGTAGGAGACGTAAAATTTTGGTTCCTGGAGAAATGGCAGCCTCATATGGCACTACTCCGACCCATTGTTGGATACGTGCAGAGAGCCCTGTCAATTGGAGCATGGATGCCGTTGTTTCTTCCTCCACTGTCCTTTGATGTTGCTAGTTGGAACTGTCTCCTTGGGTCTGTGAAGATAATTCCTTTCGCTCACAATGGGAGAAAGTTGTCCGTTGGCCGGGGTGGCCATCAAACCCCCTCCTTGGCTTGCTGTGGACAGTTGCGTTGCAACGAAACGCTGGCGCCAACCTAAGGATTGGAAGAGAGGCTTTGAGGGCATATTTCCCGAGAGGAGAGCTGACGTCTCTCTGTGCTGTGCGCAGGCGGACTGGGCGGACGGGCCGGGCCGGGGAGACATAGAGCGGCTGTACATGTGCAGCGGCGTGCTCAATGGCGACGCGGTGGTCGTCTTCATGCGCGCGCTGTGCGCCGTCAGCCAGGAGGAGCTCGTGCCCGCTTCCCCAGAGGAGCCCGCCAGGTGCACCTCCTCTTACCTTCACAATTCATCCCTTGTTGGAATGTTCAAGAACCGACGAGGCATTATTGGTCCCAGACATTGCAAAGTAGCATTCGGCATGTTTTGCCCAAGCATAATATGGAGTTTTTGGGGTCTTGCTGTGTCTTGCAGCCGAACAAGGCATTCGGCAAGCCATCAGACGCTGTGGCACTGATGCTATCCTTGCCGGACTTTGCCATGCTCAACATTGAGAATGGGCATCATGGGTCGCTCAATTTCATGCCCAATCCTCCTGATATGACCCTCGTGTAGCGTCATGTTAGTTATTATTTACTGTCTCAAGCACAGCATGCCATGTTTGAGATCTTGTGCACAACTATATCAGGGAAGCAGAACATCAGGATGGCTCACAAACCCTCGATACTGGCAGAGATAAAGGCATTGACGCATGGCCGCCTGGCATGCATTTGGAGCGCTCTCTTTGAGCCTGCTGTGACACTGCCAGCAGCCTCCTTCCCTCCTCAGCTTGCATCACTAACAGACGCATGTGTTCTGACCCATGAACATGGTCAGCAGCGCGTAACAAAACCGTCTCAAAATCAGTCACAGCAAGACACCTGAGAAGTACAGGGCCATGTGCATGCAAACTCTGCAATTCAACAAGAGCACGCGAACGCAGGACGTACACGCTGGCGCGCATTATGGACGCGGCGACGGACAACCTGGGCCGCATACGGCTGATCTGGGGCCGGCTGTGGGCCGCGCTGTCGGCGCACCTCGTCTCCGCGGCGTGCCACCCCGACCCGGGCGTCGCCGTGCTGGCCATCGGCCACATGCGGGGATTAGTCACCCGGCTGCTCTCGCGCGCCGAGCTGCACTGCTTCACCCACCAGGCGCGCGCGCTGTCTCGCGTCTCGAGGCAAAGATGCATGCGAACCTGTGACGGCGTCAAGATTGAGGGCCGTAGGCAACACCTGCAGCTCTGCAGTCTGGTTATGAGTGACAGAGGAAACATGCAGAGCATGTCTTGCATGGGTGGCAGTTTGAACTAGTACCATGCCAGGCGCAGGTCACAGCTGCCAAGGTAGTAGCTTCAGTCTCCGCCCATGCCAGAAAGCTTCGCAGCCTTTTCCCCTCTTTGTTGTAGATGCATCACCACCTACCTAACAGTGCCGAGCAGTAGACTGATTGTGTGCCTCTGTGTTCGTCTTATGCCGCTGATGCCGTGATGTATTTGGCACGCACAGGACGAGGCGCTGCGGCCGTTTGTGGCTGTCATGCGGCATGCGGACAGCGCTGTTGTGCGCGAGATGACCGTGCAGGTCATCGCACAAGCCATCTCCGCCCACCCAGAAGGCCTCGGCTCAGGTGCTTCAAACTCCCCGTTTGCTCATCCCCTGATGCATGGAAAATTGTATTATATAACAAGGTGGGCAAAATGGCATACCCACCTCGCAAGGGTGCCATGCAGTCACGAGTGACGTGCGCAAAATCTGCAGACGGCAACTGTTCTGCTGTGCTTTGGGTGAAGCACATTCCGCACAACCCGCTTGCATAATTATTCTGAACCTCTAGCTGACTGTCGACCGTGCGCCCATGCCAGCAAACTTCGCCTGAGCGCACGGGCGGGTGTCTGGATCTTCTTGATGTCTCATGCTATTCTCCCATGTGCATCACGTTTTCGAATGCGTGCACCTGCTTGTGGATTAAGCTTTAGGAGAATTAGCCTCGCAAAAGTGACCAAGACGTGACTCGGAGATCCTTTCCGTGCACATATGCTGGCACACATTGCCTTATTGCACGGAAGGAAGACTCTCCGTGACCTTTTGGACGCTATACTTGCATGTCGTGACTGCAGAACTAAACAGCCTTGGACAGCACTACTCACTCCCTGACCATTGTGGACCACCTTAGGGATGTTTCTAGGGATGTTTCAGTGCCACGCTGCCATGCAGAGTCCCTGCACTGCGTTTTTCCCGATCAGCAGAATTAGTATTAATCAGACTGTCTTCAAGCATCCCTGCCGTGCATGGCTTGCAACAGGGTGCGCAACTTGGAGGTCATATGAGGCCTTAGGGTCCAGAGAAAATACATGCTAAAAATGTTTAATTGCCCCCCGCAGCGTGGCGCAGCGTGCTGCAGGCGCTCTCTGTGGCCGCGGCCGACGGCGCGCCACCGGTGGTGCATCAGGCGCTCGACGCACTGCGCGCCGCGTCTAACGCGCTGTTCCGCGGCTGCGGCCTCGGCCACGAGCTCTTCCCGGACGCCGTTGCGGCGATGGCTGCTGCCGCGCGCAACCCGACGCACGAGCCGCTGTCGATCGCGGCCGTGCTCGCGCTGCAGGATGTCGGCAAACGCCTCGCGGACGCGCCCGCCTCGGTGCGAGCCTTGGCCTTATATTTGTCTGCACATGCCTCTGTGTGACTCGTTGACTTATTGTCACCAAAGCAGATGCTCTTGGCAGTTGCATGAGGATATATTGGAGTGGTTGTGGAGGGTTGTGACACCAGCCCCTTCTACTTAAATGGGTATATACTAGATGTCGGCACACGTCTCGCGGATGTGCTCGCCTTGGTGCGAGTATGGGCCTGTCAGTCCATGGCCCTGATTGGAGAAAGATGAATGCAGATATGAAGGCAGAGCAAGCGCAAGAGACATGATCATGTCTACAACTTACCTGTGGAATAATTTGCTTTACCAAAGTAGGTGCTCTTTGGTCTGCATAAGACAAAATTGCACCGGCCGCATGAGCAAAATAATGCGTTCTTTATGGTGGTGCTTGGTCTTGCTTGTGCATGCCATGCCTTAGAGGTGCTAAAATTGCAAGAGTGAATGCCTGACATTCACTTTTTAAGACGGAGTAAATATGTGCTGTGTGGGTCTTTCAGGAGCTGGAGGTGTCTCAGCAGCAGCAAGGCGTGCGGCTGCACCGATCCCTCTCGGCAGACAGGGATGCAGCTGTCGACAGGGCAGACCAAGCACAGACACCCCGACACGGCAGACCAGAGGTGCGCTTGCCTCTCAAGCTGTCAATAATTCTTGTACTTCACCAGGCTAGATACCGGCGTTCTGACACCACAGTGTGATGTATGATATCTGTCCATCGGCAACTTCTTCTGGGGGTCTCTGCGTTACCGACACTTTACCATGAGGTAATTGTGCCCCTCCCGGCGGGATTATTCCGTGCCTTTAGCCAGGTAATTTAGCATTCATACATAAATTATTAATGTGAGGTATTTGCGCTTTGCCACTTTCTTTGTTATTCTCCTCATTTCCGAGAACAATGAGGGGTCTACAAGAACTTGGCAATGGGCTCATCTGGCGTTTCAACACGTTAACATAAGTAAATAGATGATTAATGCAGCCTATCTCTTGATCAATGCATATCAAAGCTGTACTTTTGGCCGTGATTACATCTGTGATTACATCACATTTTTTTGCAACTACTCCACATGTGTCACTATCCCGTGACAATTCAGATGGGGAGCATCCTAGCACACCAGACTGATTGCATCGATTTCAGCTGGCATTCGCAGGCACTGTCCCACGAAGGTTTCTGGATACTGGAAATGCCTTGCAACGTTCTTCATATTGCTGTCATAGCTACAGGTTTCAACCCATGAAGAAGCACACTTTCGGCAGACAGAGGAGCCTCCTGCTGCATACATCATTTGCAGCTTTCATCAAAATTGCCTGCCAAGGCTGTCGTAGTTTTCTTTGCAACTGAGATGAGTCATTGTCTTCTATAGGCGGAGGAGCCGTGGGGCCTGTTATTAGCCTCCCTGGCACTCGTGGCGCGGCACGATCCCCGGCCGCGCGTGGCCGACGCGGCGGCTGCGGCTGCGCTCGGCTGCGCGGAAGCGCACTGCGACCGCTGGCCGGCAGCCGTCTGGGACTCCGTCTGGCGGCGTTCCCTCTCCTACGTCCTCGACCTGCCCTACCCGCCCTCTGCTGACGAGGACGGCCCCTCTGCTGTCCCCCCAAGGGTGGTGCGTCGCAAATTCATGGCCTGCTTTTATGGGAAGGGACTGGTACTTTTAACACGTTGTCTGGTATTTTTTAGTATAAATAGGCAAATGAAATGGCTACTTGCTGCCTAGATTGTGCGGTGCTGTCCTGCCACAACCCGCTTGCATGCAGGGTCAGCATGTTCCTGCGTGAAAGCACCCTGTGCCAGGAGACCTCTGAGCATGCATGCATTCTGTCCAGCATCTTGTTGCATGTTAGAAGACTGGAAAATTGCACAAATCAGTTTGTTTCTCACAGACCGAGCCAGACACACATGTCCGCTCTTGCCAGTGGTTCACTTTGTTGTGCAAGCGACCTGACCTGTAACAGTTTTGCCTGATGGTGGTCAGAATAGGCTTGCCCCAGTATAAATTACAATTCAGTGAGATTATATGGTGTGCCAACGCAGCTGGGGTGGAGTGTGGAGGGCATGCGGCGCATCCAAAGGCACGCCGCCGAACTGCTGCCGCGCCTCTTCATGATCATGGCCGCCCGATTTGACGTGGCCGGCCCCGCCATCCTGCACCAGGTATGTTTCGGTGCTTTGGTTTGTCTCGACATAAATTCTGTTCTCAAATGTACGGAGGGCTTGTAATATCTGTGAATTTGGTCCTCAGTCAAATCAGCAGAGCCCAGACTGAAGAGAAATAAAAAAAAAATTGCACAACTGCCAACAACGTGCAGCAAGCTTGCTCCATACGATATAATTCAGGATTATTTTGCCATCAGCTGTTGGTTCATCTGCTTTCTCTCGCCTGATCAATTTTCCTTTCCAGATTTTTCTGGCTACTAATGCAAGGGCTATCGCAGCACAGGGCTGATGAAGCAGATTTGCTATGTGGCCATCAAGATCAGCTGCCAGCTTAAAGTACTGTAATCCTCGATTGATTTGGGCCGCTGCGTCGCAGGTGGTGAGCCTGCTGGTGTCCTACGTGGTCCAAATGGATGAGGCGATGGCGGCGGAGGGAACGCAGCTGCTGGTAGAACTGGCCAGTTCATTAGCGCCTGCCCTGGATGCGCCAGCCTGGCAGACCCTGCTCAAGGGCCTCTCCATCGCCTCCAGCACCGATCACTTCTCTGCCGTCCTCAACCCACACGCCAGGTCAGTTATACAATGTGCACAAAAAGAAATCTGCATAGGATCATGCAGAGAACTGAGCCTGTACACGGAGCCTGGCACTCGTTTGCTAGACTTTGTGCAGCGACTCGGTGTCTTGTCCTGATGCAGCAGCTAGGGACTGACATACGCCGCTGCCCTTGTTTTATATTTAAGCAGGACTGTTCATTTTCAGTTGCATCATGACCACTGGCAGTTTTGAAGCATGTACGTAAATGTATCAGCTATGCAGAGGACATATCTGGGGCTGCTTTCAACTTGCTGGGTTTTCCTGAGTGGCGCGGATTCTTTGACGAGTGCCTTCTTTGTAGAATTGCCGGTTATACCTTCCCAGTTTCCTCAATGAAGCCAACCCGCTGTACAGAATTCGCTGCGCTGCAGGGAGCCAAACAGGTTTGCTGTTGTCCCTAGAAACGTTTAGGTTTTCTGACAAACCCCGGAGCGACACAGGGTTGTTAAGGGGAATTGTGCGTGCGCCGCAGGGAGCCGAACGGGTACGCGTACACGCGGTCGGGCCGGCAGAGCGACGCGGACGCGCTGCGGGTGCGATGCCGGGTGACTGTGCTCATGCAGCGCGCATGTGACGCCGTGCACCGCGCATGCTCCCCCCACATGCCCCTCGCCGTGCAGCTGCAGCTGCTGTCCGTGCTGCAGGTGAGGTGTCTCCGTTTGGGGCTTTGTTCACCCTTGACAAGTGAGGGAATTACTGGATCTGGTGATGGCTCTGCCTCCTTTTATTCTGGTGAAAGCCAGATCAGGACCTACGCGCAGGGGAATGGGGACCTTAATTATGCGGTTATATTCCATCGTAAATTGGTCCTCGTCTATAGCTTCCATCACTTTAGCAGATAAGAACGGCTGCTCTTCTTGCTGCAGATAAGAACCTTCAGCTTAGGGTGCACCAAACACTTTGGCTGATATTGTTGTCCAAGCGGAAGTCTTGGTAGTGTTGATGGCACCGCATTGTGCAAGGTGTGAAAGTTCCTTCAGGGCAAGTGCTTGGCAGAGTCTAGGCTCTTCTCGTTAGAACAATGCTTTTAACGCCGGTTCTAGAGCATGCTTTGAATCTTGATGCATTGCCCATCGGACGGAAGCACATCCTTGAGCCCTGATTTGTCTGTCTGGTAGATGTCTGACAGATAAATGAGGTGCTGCAGGGTGTCCTCTTATCCTAGCAAGGGTAAATTTCACCACAAGAACAGCTCTGTTGCGGAAATGTCTTCACTGGAGGTCTCGCAAAGTGCCACAGTGTCAAGAAATGCTGCGCCATTTGCTGACGGGCATGGATGCCTGTACAGGACACGGTGCAGCGGGCTGCGGCCTTCAACCGCAGCCACAGGCGCCGGGCACAGGCTGCGGAAGTCATCGCCCCGGCCTCCGCATCACAGCACCCTTCCAGCTCCGCCTCTGTCCCCAAACCACCCCAGGTGCCCGAAAAGCACCTCTAAAACGCTATTTTCCAGCATACGGGTTTCCAATATTTTTGTGGATCTTGCTCATCTGCTGTTTGCAGATTCGTGCTCAAATCACAGCTTCAGATGAGGAATGGAAATCGCAGTGGCGGCATGTTTGCCACAAGATCATGTCAACCTGCATTCCTGCATCAGAAAGGTTTGCGATCTTATGCATGTTGGCGGTCTGTTTGTGCAGGGAGAGTCAAAATGGCCAACGCAGCGCAGCCTGGAAGCGGCCGGCTCTGTGGCCGCTGCTGCAGCGCAGTCTTCCGAGCATACACCGGCAGCATCCGACCAGCCAGGGCCAGCCGCCACAACGGATGGCACTGCAGAAGCTGACGAGACTGCTCCAGAAACAGGCACCAGCAGTGATCAGCCACAGTCAGAGGCAGCAGCTGAAGCTGCTTCTGAGCCTGGTGGGTCTTTGGAGCCTGAGCCCGGATCGGAGCAGACCCCAGCAGATGCAGAGAGCGCAGTCAATGAAGGCTCGGCAGAACCTCCCTCTGCTGCAGAAGAGACAGAAGTCGCAGTAAACAGCGGTGATCTGGCGTCCAGCTCAACGGCAGAGGCCCCGTCAGCAGTGCAGGAGGCAACGCCTCAAGCTGCGACGTCCGGGGTGGGTGAATTGTTGGCAGGGGCAGCGGGCAAGGGTTTGGGGGTGAACGATGCGAATGAAGACGGTGATGAAGGGAATGCGGACCCTGCCGGCATGGCGGGCATCGCTGACGAGGAAACCATGCTGCCGGCGCTCATGCGACAGGCAAGAACACCCAAGTATAGCCGTTCAGCTTTTTGGCCATGCGACCTCAGGTCCATGTGCCTTCGTGATCACTTGGTAATTGAATTACCTCTATCACAAATCTCTGGGTGTCCGGGATCATTAAAAGTAGTTACGGAGTGTTCAGCCAAAAGTAAGCCATTCCCGGTCAAGGTCCTATGGTATGAAATTGAGATTGCGACGCCATTGACAGAGATTGGATCGAGTCAATTGACCACGCGGCCGCTGCAGGTGCCACTTAGCTTCTAGGCATGCCATGTTACTCCTTTCCGGTGTACAAGGGAAGATTACTGTGTATTAATAGTCCCCTCATGCTCTCGCGTGCCACGGCAAGTGTCCTGCTCCTGCTAGCATGGAAATGAGCAGCCATGAGCCCACTCTTAACTTTCTTACGACTGAGTGCGCGCATGCTGTGCGCAGGAGACGGAGGGGGGCGCGTTGCTGATTGAGGCGTTCCGGCGCACCATGGCAGCCCAAGGTAGGGCCCCTGTAAATTCTCATTTCCCTGTTAAAAATCCAGCTCCCTACAGAAGTCAGACATTCTCCGATGTCTTGCGCTTCCGAGTGGGTTGATTCAATACAGTCTTCCGTCATACCGGAGCATTTAAGCTCATGGAGGGCTTCAAGTGCAAATGGTGATGGAAGGCATGCTCTGTATCAACTTCCCATGTCGGCAAAGGGAGCACTGCTTAGCAACTGGTTGCAAGCAAGGCCTGAAACTTCTGATGATCCGGCCCACATGAGCCTCAGAGAACCTCTTTGACATGACCTGCTGGGCCGGTCTCTGCTGCGTTCTCTTACGGGCATCTCTTGAAAGCTTCTGCAGCTGCTTGCTCAGCTAAAGATCACCTGGAGAAGCAGCAGCTGAATGGTCATTGAGGCAGCAGCCATGCTGCTCTCCTATGGGCAATCTCCAGCTGATCGGACAGCCTCGGCAGGAAAATAAGTCATTGGCATCATTCCACTTTCAAGCTCGCTGAATGTGTGGAAACCCATACCCGTTGCAGGCGAGGGCAGCGGTGAGGCGGAGGCGCGACTGCTCGCGTTCTGTCGGCGATTCGTGGCCGACGCGGCGGCCGATGCGTGGGGGCAGCACGCAGCCGCAGCCGGCCGCGCCGGCGACGGCGGCCAGGCACTCACACCCGAGGGCTACTCCTGGGACCAGGTGCGGCACATGGTTGATGCTTTGCTCTACCCAAAGCGTATTGTTGAGTCAGGCAGGGAAGTGCAAGCCGCGGACTCTAGGGATACTTCTCTATAAGGCAAAATATTGTACAAGAACTGTGGCAGCGGTCATTCTGGGGATGTCTTTCGCGCACACACGGAAAGTATTTACGGACCTGCTGCTCTAGCTGCAAAAGCAGACAATGCCACAGACATGTCAGCTCCTATGCCTGGCATCTGTGGCTAATTATGCCCATTGTTCTAAAATGCATGTTGGCTCAAGACGCCGTTGCGATTCAGCGAGACCAGAAGCAGGCTTACGCCCTTTGCACCAGTCATTTTGAACAAGTAACCAATTATGTTGCTGACATGGCTGCAGGCGATCCTAGCTAGTTGCGAGGTTATCCGCAGTCAAAGAGCCTGGGTCTCACCAGGTCACACTCGTCACTGTGAAATCCTGTATGACCCAGAGGTACACAACGCCTTCTAACGGTCACTGTCTTAACCTGTCACTGTCGCACTGTTTTGTCACGCGTCTTTCGCTGATCTTGGACCTGTTTCCCGGCAGGCGATCCGCGCGCCGCTGACGGTGGCGGTTCTGGGCGGCTACCGAGCGGTGTGCGGCGAGGCCTGGCGCGGCGAGCTGCAAAAGGTGTTCCCGCACCTGGCGCGCCTCATCTGCTCCGGCCAGCCGTCCGTCCGCGCCGCGCTTGCCGGGCTGCTGCAGGCGCAGCTGCCGCCGCTCATCGCCGAGCTGTAAATGCGCGACCAAGTTCCCATGTGTTGCCTGCGACCTTAGCTGGAGGCCGCCAGACAGTCCCCTTATCTGGGATTTTGGCCTGAATATCTCCACTAGGAAGGAAACCTGCAGGCGCAGCTGTCGCCGCTCATTGCCGAGCTTTGAATGGGAATCTTGGACCTGGTCCAGTTGGGGGGTTTCCGGGCAGACCCCGTGCTGCTCGAGAGTGCGCTGCAAGAGCAGCTGAGGTTTAATCTCCAATCCAAGCTCCCATTCATCCGAAACGGAGCTGCCGCCGCTTCAGCTGTAGGCCACTGATCAAAATATTGCGTCTCATCAATGTGAGAGGCAGTTCAGGCGGTACACTTGCTGCTGAGATATGTGTGAATGCTAGTGCTGTCAGCAAAGGGGAAGGAAATATGAACTATTAAAAGGTCCTCAATAGCTGTGGGTATAGGAACATGGGAACAAGGCTTGCAGACTTGATCATGATTTGGCGCGCCTGCTGCCCGATAGAATCCTTAACCTCCTTAGATATGTCAAGAGGTGTTTAGCTGCGAGAAAATCAACTCGTCGGGGTGTGCGCTGGCTGGCCCACAAGCAGTGTGCTTTGCAAAGCAAAAATAAAATGGACATGATTCAGTCTATTCCATGCTGGCCACTTGAAGCAAGAATCAGGTCCTTGTCGTGTTCCAGATATTGTTGTAGGCTGCAGGCTATACTAGATACTGGTTGAATGGGTGGTAAAATTACCATTCAGCAGTCATGTGAGAGGACAGAGCGCATGCAGGAAAGTGTAAGGGGTGAGTGTTGTATCATGCATAAGGTAGGACCTTCCCAGAATAGGAGCATGTAAATGGCTGGAATGCAAATATCTTGGAAGTCAACAGTGGTTACAGCTGTTGGTGAGCAAATCTTCTAAGCACTAAACTACCCCTTAACATGCTGTGGCATGCACCAGCCCATTCCACTCCCGTAAGAAGCTACTGAGCTCTGTCAAGACAGCTCTAACGCTGCGACATCAAGCTGAAGAGCACACTGTCAAAATCTGCAACACCACCACATCAATACACTATTGCATCCGTTCACTTGGCAAAGCACTTTGCTAAGAAGCTACAAGCGCAGGTCAGAAACACACTACATGCTGCGGCATAACATCTTGGTCTTAATGCACGGCACACTGCTTTAATGTGACACTGCTGATCAGTCCCCAGTGTCTCCACAAAGACAACACATTCATGCGCATTTGGAGGGTGCCGCCAATGCCTAAATGGCCTTCCCTGACTTTGCGTGCTGATCACACACGCATATAACCCCCGGCTGTTGCGTACAAAAGCACTCAAGACATGCTTTTACTATTGTGTCCCTGCCTGGCACTAAAACAGCGGCGATACTGGATACTTCCTGCAGCATTTTGACGAGACATTGTAAGAAATCATTGCTGTTGATGATCGATGACCCAACTAAACCCCTTAAAAACAAGATCAATTGATCCTTTAGCTCACACCCCACCGATCCAGCATGTCACTGCCTAAATCACATGCTCACGTTAGTACTTGAACAACATTTACCCTGAACCCCCTGGGAGACCCTGCGGAGTGTTCACTTGTCTTGAAGGCCACTCCCTTCTCTACATGCGCAGCACCCTATGCGTTTGCGGGCGCGTTTTTGACCCTATGATTCAAGCATGTCACTATCTCAAAGCACTCTAGGGACTACTCTTGGATGCCATATAGTTCCAGCACACCACACACAGCCCACACGCTGCTCTAGGGGGCACTGCATATTCTTCTTGGTGCTCAGTCAAACTCCTCTGTGTGCACCGCACGCATCTGCAACAACTATTAATCCCTGCTGTGTGTTTAGCACGCGCCTTCAACGGTATTTACTCCTGCACTGCAGCACACGTCTACGGGCGCGTTCACTCCTCCTGCTTGACCACAGCGGAGCGCTCGGAGATGTGCATCTGCATCTGCTGCAGCTTGGACTCTATCTCGGCGTCGCCCGCGCGGCCGGCCGCCTTGGCCTTTGCCCACAGCTCCTCCTCCTTCTTCTTGAGAGCTTCCGCCTCCTCCTTCGCGCGCATCGCCTCCGACGCCAGCTGCGCGGTGACGTAACTCGCTCAGTCATGATCAGTCACGCATGTGTATAGGTCAATCACTGTTAGCCGACGCCGTCGCAGCCGGCGTTGGCAATTGACATGCTTTCACTGAACAGGCTTTCAGCTGCATGCATGCAACTGAATAGTCTTGTGAGCACCCTTACAGCCCTTCTCCCTCCAGCAAAGCAGAAGTGCGAAGGATCACAGACGAGAGCCTCATCCGCACAGCCGTCTACCCCTTCCCACTCAGGCAGGGTGAAAAAATAAACAAGGATGACAAACAGGTGACTCACCCGCGCGGCGGTCTGCTCCTCGGTCTCGGCAACCTTCTGGTGCGACTTGGCGGCAGCTGCCAGGCGGCTCTCCTGCGCCTTGGCTTCCTTCGCATCGGCAATCGCGCGCGCGGCTTCGCGCGAAGCTTCGTTCAGGTGCTCGCGTTTCTCCTCAAACTCCTCTCGCTTGGCCTTTGTCTCCTTGATCTTCTCCTCAGCCTGCTTGGCTTGCTCTGCGCACCAGAATTGCACTTGAATCAGGAACTGTAAAACATTTCACAGCAGCTGGTCTGCCTGCCTGGCAGGACTGATCAGAACTGCTGTTGCACTGCGCAACGCATGCATCTGCATGACAGAAGGGAACGCGATGCAGTCACTGCACAGGATATGCACATCTTGCAGCACCAGTGCCCGCCCAGCAGGACAGGCTCCTATCGCTTCTTTTGCACATTGCCACCCATGGAGCGACATGAGACGCTGCCAACCCGACAGCAAAGGCCCCCTGTGTATCCATGAATGGCAACGGTGCAGATCCAGGGAAATCCATTTTGCGCTCACTAAAACACTCTGTCGGGCAGATTCACGGGATCACAGGGCCTTGTGATATTGTCCCGCATGGCATTCACTTTGCGCTTCAGCATGCAGACTACACAATGTATAGTCTGTGAGAGCTGCCGTGCAAAGAGGCCATGTGGAGCAATACGAACCCCTGGCCGTTACATAACCAGACCTCACATAGCTGTCATTATGTGTGCAACCCATCCCTACGGCCCTCAGAGCAACATGCTTGCATCAACAGCACCCAGCGGTGTATCTAAGGGGTACAAATGGCGGATAGAACATCTGAAAAGAGGTCTGAGGCTCAGACTGTTGAGATTGGGATGTTGAGCGCGCACCCTTGATTTGGTCCTCGACTTGCTGGAGCTCCTTTTCTGCGCGCTGCTCCTCGGCCTTTTTGCGCTCCAGCGCCTGCCTCGCATCCTCCAGCTCAGCCTGCTTGCGCTCAGCCTCCTTCGCCTGTGAGCAAGTTGATTGTATGACATTAGCTCGGTGCATTTGCCCTTCCTGAGGGAATCATAGGCAACGCCCTATTGACTAAGGCCCTAGCATGCAGCAGGAAAAACGCTGCAGGAGAATGGCTGCTTACGCTCTGCAAAACAAGTGCTCTGTTTCTTCTTCTGCCCTCTCATGGACATTTCCCCATGCACTTGAGGCGGCCCCAAAGGCCTCCATGAGCCCACACAAGCCCACAAGGGGAGCCACACTTACGGCAAAGTCAGAGAAGAGCAATTGGCCATCAACTCACCTTGTGCTGCTTCTCCTGCTCCAGCTTCTGTGCCTCGGCCTCTGCATCCTGGATCTCCTTCTCCACTGCCTTCAGCCTCTCCAGCTTCTCATTCGCCACGCGCCTGTCCCACCACACAGAATACTGAGCACTAGACGGTGAATTCTCATTTTCAACTTCGTTATCATTATTGATATTACTAGCTGTTCCTGCCAAGTGGCAAGGTGGTGTCCTGCAGACAAGCTGCAGTTCAAGGCTGCCACAATCCTGCCCCTTTATGGACTCGCCAGATCCAAGCAAGACCCAATCAGCATTGCAAAAAATGTTCAGTTTAAACCGCCCCCGCCAGCCAGGGCCCAGATTTCTTCATTACATATCTCTCTTGATGACGGCGGAGAAACGACAACCCGGCCAGCTTCGCCTCGATGTCTCAACCATCAGCGCATGCACGTCTACCTGCTTTAATGGGCTGAGACCTGGGAACAAGCTACATGTACAGCATAAACACAGATGCTGGCTTTGAGTATGAGTTATGTGATGAGTCAAGTGATGAGTCATGGGTAAAACAGCATGCTGACCTGGCCTCGCGCGCAGCTTCCTCCAGCTCCTTGGCCTTTGCGTCCGCCTCCTCCCACTCGCGCTGCGGCAGCTGCGCCTGCAGATTTTGACACATCGCCACGTCAGCGCTTGCTATTGATGACTCATCCACACACAGGTGGCATCGCAATGGCGACAGCAGACAAAATCCGGCCTGCTCAGCTGCAGTTTTATATTGGGGTGCTGTCAAGACATTGCCATGTCAGCGCTTTACAAGTGATGACTCGTTCACTCCCGGACACTTCCATCAGGCGTAAGTTAGTGGTGCCCTGCTCAAACCAAGGGTAGACACATGCAAGATGGGTCCGTCTCCATTGAACCAACCATCTGTGCCACAGGAATCTGTCAAGGGCACATGCAATCAAAATCTTCGCACTCAAGACTCACTATGACTCGGCTTAGTGTATGACAGTATCATCAATGTGCACGTGCTGGCATGCTGTGAATTTGATCATGCTGTCATAGATTAAGATCCCAGGTGAGGTTGGACGCGGTGCTTCTCATCTCTACCTATTGTCAGACCGAGCCTAATATTCAGCAGAGTAGAAGTCAAATGCCGCACCTGGTCCTTCTTATAATCTGCATTCGCGCCAGCCAATCTTTTCTAATGATACACTGGTCCTTCTCTTGGCCTGCGTTCGCGCCAGCCAATATTTTCTAAATGATGCAACATATAAATAGACGAATTTTTTTTCGCACCTGGTCCTTCTTCTGGTCGACGCGTCCCCAGGCTCCGGCGATGGCGTCGTCGTAGGTGGTCTGGGGTTGGCCGGAGGGGTGCAGCAGGGCCGACAGCGTCTGCTTAATTGAGCTCATCCCCTTCTCCAGCAGCCCAACCTCCTTCTGGGCGCCAAGGTGGGCAGCGCTCATTGGTCGTGGGAAACTTGAATTCAAACTTGCCAATACTTTAAAAAAATTGCGCAACTTCGCAGCGCAAAGACACCGACCCTCTAAGCACACGCTCTCCAGTGGATTCAGACTGTGAAACAGCCACGAGTCACCTTCCACTGTTCAAATAATCCAGCACAACGCATGGGGCCCTTGCCAGTGCTTGCTTGGAAAGAGTGGAAGAAGAGACAGACACTGTCTTTTGCTGGGTGCTGGGATGTGGCCCCATAAGCAAATATTGAGGATGCAATGCAGTACGGGGAGAGATGCAAGATCAACTACAGCACATGTGGCGGCATGCAACGGCAGGTGCCAGCACGTGTCAAAATGAAGTTACCTTCTTCTCCTCGACCTCGTGCTTCTTCTCCTCAATGAGCCGGCTATTGTCGCGCACTTCAGCCTCTTCCTTCTCGGCTTCCTTGCGCAGAGCCTCGTATTCTACCACCTTCTGGTGTGCCTCCTTCTTGGCGCGTTCAAACTCCGCCCGCTTCTGCGCAGCCTGCTCCTCCTGCACATGTCAATTTCACAGGCGCTCACCAAATTGTAGATTCCTTCTATTCTTATTATTAGTAAAATTACTATACACGCTTTTCCTGCCAAGAGGCGAGGTGCGTCCTGCAGACAAGCTGCAATTAAAGGCTGACATAAACATACCCCTCAATGTCCGGACAACACGGTGTAAATTCAGTCACCATCATATCAGGTCAGATGCATCAGCATCCGATGCAAGCACACATAAAACAGCGGAGTCTCACTCTGGATGCATCCCAAAGCTTCCTGGCATTCAGCAAGGCTCAAGATTCAGAGTCAGGCATCAGACCCGCCCTGAGTTGGCTGGAAGCGATGCCATGTGGCCATCTTTATTTTGAGGAAGGTTTGGTTCGAAGCCCAGATGTGGGATTCAGGGCTTTCTTGAATGTGTTTGCTGAAATACCCGCGAACATGTTGAATTTCAGCTTTGACTGAATGCATTTGAAGATGAGAACAATGGCGCGCACCATTTTCTTGATCTCCTGCAGGCGCTCGGCCTCGGAGCGGCTCTTGCCACGGTCCTTGGCGGCCCGCTCGTTGAATGCCTGCAATCAGATCTTTTGATACTCATATGATACCTCATATATGATATGTATCAAATATGACATCTGGAGCCAATATGGCCGTAATGTTGTGCTGAAGTACATCAAGTGAAGCCATAAAAATTAGCTGGTCTTATGATGTCCCGACGACCCCTGCAGGTGTTGCTGCAGAAGACCAGAAAAATGTGGCTTCTGTACACTTATGACTTGACATATGGCAACCATTTGGTCGCTTTCAAGCCTTGCCCAACCTCCAGAATTAATGCGAGACATTAACAGCCCTCTTGGCAGAAAAGTAGGCTTCAATAAATGATAATGCTAAAACAACCGCCCTCTTTATCTGCCTGATGCCACATTAGATCGAGAAAGCAACTGAGAGAAGGCTTGCCTGTGCTTCAGCCTGCTTGTGCAGGGCTTCTTCGGCCTTGAGGTGTGCTTCGCGCGCTGCCCTCTTGGCCTCCTCTGTGAAATCCTCCGCCTTCTGGAATTTGTCCGCCTGCGCCAGTTGCTCCATTTGTGAGCATTACTGATCTTACCACCGTATCTTCATTGTTACTTGTGCAAGGTCTCCCTGCATTGGTGCTTCATACTCAAGAGGACCTCTGCCTCTCTAGTGGCTATGCATCAAGGCACATGCCGCCTAGTGTGGTTTGGCATGCAGAGTATGATGTCAGCCGGTGCTTACATCCTCCAGGACTTGTATCTGTACAAGCTGTTTATCAGCAGACACCTTCTGATGTGACTTGCATGCACTGCACAATCCCAGGACTTGCTGCATGCATCATAAAAAGATCATGCGTGGATGGTCTGTGCCATCTAGAAGATACAAAATGCTGCAGTGATCTGCCCATAGCTGGGTGTCTACAGCAGCCAGGCAAATGGAGCATGGCAATTCAAGTGAAGCACATGCAGAAATGGGCAGAGGGAGCTACCTCAGGCACGTGCTCCGCGCCCTTCAGGCCGATGGCCTCCTTGACGCGCTCAGTGAAGGAGGGACCGTGCCCCTGTCAAAGCAGCCCATGGATCTCTTCAGCACTGCCGTCAACCTACGCACGGTGGCCGCACCGCTCCCGACAAATGCATGCAGGAGAGATGAAGGTAGTGGTCCAGGCCAACCATGGAAATTGCATCTGCCGCAGTGCTCTTGTACGTCCAACGGGCTTGCCTGGCACGCTACTACAGGCTCAAATGTGTCCAACAGAAGATTGCAATGCAGCCTGACATGATCACTGAGGTGCATGATCCTGTCAGATGGACACGCAGCAGACATCTCTTGGTGCAGAAAACCATACCATCACACAAGCAGGCTCTTGAGCCTGTTGCTGCAGAGCACAAGCATGCCCTTCCTAATTGACCTCAGCACTGGAAGTATAAGCATGCGGCCAAGATTATGCAAGTAACTTCACCTGGGTGGTTGATGAGGTGGTCTCCTTGGTCTTCTGGGCAGCCTGAGATGTCTTCTCCTTTGCAGCCTCAGCTGTCTCCTTTGTCTTCTCCTTGGCTGATTGAGCAGTCTCCTTTACGCGCTGTCCTGCGCTCTTCGTCGCCTCCTGCACAGCAGATTGCAGCAGAGACAGGGTCAAACGAAAGACCCCGTGATGGTTGTGTTTCAGCTACAGTCAAAGTTTTGCAACAGCAGGTTCAATGAGTCGAAATGGACACAGGCTCGACGAGAATGTGTTTGATCAAAACGAGGCGCGAAATATTGGCGGCGTCTCAGCAGCGGATCCCACACTGCAAGCGAGAAAAGGGAGACGTCACCTTGGCCTTCTCGCCCGTCTGCTGCAACTTCTCCTTGCCTTCCTCCAGCTTCTCCTTTGCACGCTCCGTGGTCTCTCCCTATTATTGAAGCATATTTTTGATTTTGATGACGTGTTATACTACGACACAGAAGGAGCTCTGCAACAGACAGGATGCATTGCCCACGTCCGTATTGAAAGGGCTTCGAACGGTGAACAATCGATGCCTATTGAGAGTGTCGGTTGTCCAAAGTTAACGAATGGATGTACTTTTGTTTCCTTTGGCTCGTTTTGGCTCGATTTAGATCCGCCAGCCGATTGATCACCAGAGGGAAGCGATGTACAAAGGTGCACAGTCAGAGTTGATCTCGGCGCGCTTGTCACCTTGTTGCCGTTGCCATTCTTGGGCTGAGCAAAGTCGGGGACTGCTGGATGTGGATATTTTGGGACTCCGTCGTCGGCCTTCGGTGTTGTCATCTTGAAGGGAAACGTGATGGCTGGTGCTCAAAGTTGGCGCCTGATGGCCTCTGTCCTTAGCGCGTCGATTGCACAAATGAGTTATCAAGATCAACTATAGCTCACTTGAATTGTACTTTGAGGAATCTAGAGTTGGCATCGAGAGAACGTGAGCTCCATCCGAAAATAGCTTGACTGAGTCATCGCGCGTGCTGTGAGGTAGCGAGGTTGGGAGTGTGTTTGAATGCATGATTGCAATCTTCCCATCTAGCCATGCCCCTACGTGAACAGGTGAGGCATCTCCAGTGTGCTTCCTTCTACTTTACAAGCGACCAGATACTGCAACCATGTGATAAATTCCTCAGGCTTCACAGATCTACAGGTGATGACAAGCTGAAAGCTAGCACTGGTATTTGCTGATCAAGCTTCTTGCAAGATCCACACCTAGGATCATGCCATGATCATGATGGGGATGATTTAAACACTCCACAATGTCTAGAAAGCAGGCTCCGTCTACAGACAAGCTCCTACAAGGGCTGACACGTGTCTTATCCCAAATCGGCCTGAAGGCAGCAAAAACTGACCTGTCACAAGGGCAGAATTGCTTGAAATTAAGTTGCAGTGCAAGCGCCTGATGACAAGTCATTGTTGTGACTCTCGCAGGCTTTTGCACCATGCAGCATTGTGCAACAGTTTGCCACAAAACTTATAGAACAGCCAAAAAAAACGTAATCGAATGCATGGTGCACAATTGTAATCCCAAGGACATCATCAGACGGCTCATGCGCCTTTATCTACAGCGGAGCTCAAAAACTTTCTCGATGCTGTATTACAGGCCTGCACACACTCTGAGCTGCAGCTTGCATTGAACACAAACAAAGGCAATGCAATCTTGGCATCACTGCTGAGTGGACAACGCAAATGGAACACTCAATTGCAGACTTGGCAGCACATGGCAGAAAGAAAAGGCTGACTCGCAATGAAAGGGCATCCAATCACTGGTCGACACCGTTAGGCTGTTGCAGGGTTGCCTATTCAGGATCTGATTGGGAAAATGGCCCTATTTATCCGTTCACACATGGCTGCAAAACCATGGGGCTGAAGTCCCTGCTCTTCTCCTTGGCTCATGACACCTCTAAGCAGCTTCCTCCTTGGATACGTCCTCCCATGCTGAACCTGGAAGAAGGCCACATGAGCTCTGTTCAAGCCTTTGGAGTCATGTTTTTCTGGCATTCTGATGTCCCATTTGACGGTACCTTCGATATCTCATTAGCAGAAACGCCATTAGGCTACAGATTCATGGCATCAATTGCCATTTGTCATCTGTCAGTCATCTATTGGACACATGCGCTGAGGAGATGAATGTGCAAATCCCACCTCCTGATGAGACGCTCTTCAGACCTTTCTTTCCGCCGCTGGTTGGCTCTCCTGGCGTTTCATCCTCTGGCGCATGTGTTGCTGCAAAGGAAACGTTCCCTTCAGAAATCGCTGGATCTCTAGGAACTCCATGTACTTCATAAGTCATGCAAAGTCACAACAGAGCAGCAGTTGAATTGCGAATCAAATAGGGCGAGCAGAGACACTGTCAGGACGCGAAATACCTGTGTCAATTTTGTCTGCCGATGTGGCAGCAGCAACCAGGTGATTGCATTTGGCATCAGGTGCGTCCTCAACTGAAATCTGATTGTCTGGTACTTTGTACATAGCAGCCAGAGCTGCTGCAACCAGGCGCTGCCTCGTCGATGTCCAGTCAGCTGCCAAAGAAGCTACGCAGCAGCTTCCTCCACAGTATCCTCTGTGGTGGTAAAGGAGAGCCACTACACTGCCGCCAGCATGCCTGGTGAGAAGGATAGGAATCTTCCGGGCCTCGTGATTATTGTTTGTCCGCAACAGGACATAATTCTTGAATTGAGTTGTAACCTTCACCACCTGCAGCATGAGCGCTACAAATGAGGGGGCTGAAGGCTGATGTGTCCCAATAATGCACTGTAAGCGGAGGGTGCATCTAAGGTTCCTTCTGCTGCTGCCAACATTAAGAAAGGTTCTTTTGGACGGCTCGTTATGGAGCAGAAAGACTGTGTGCAGATTGCGCGGCCGGATCAAGGGCAAGGGACATGCAGCAGCACCTGACTCAGTGCAGCATCCAAGCTTTGTTCATAATATATGCTCTTTGCAGTCAAGTAAAACCTTGCAAGATATTTGTCGGAAAGCATTGAGCTGTTCTCTTGGATGAGCATTTGAATGTCCTCAAGATCCATTTTCTCTGTGTCCATCCCTTTTGGCACAACTGCCAAGTCGCCCTCCTCTGCACAGTAAATCCAGAGTTCAGCCAGGGAAGATCATGAGGCCCCAAGAAGTTGCTGATATGCCATTTTTACCAGAACTTGTGCTACTGCTTGAATCTCAACTTACGTAAAAGGAGATCAGCTCGTGACAAAGCGTTGGAACATACCAGCACTGCCGCCAAGATGGGCAGCTTTCAGATGGGTAGGGAACTTGATCAATTTCATCGGCAGGCTTTCCGGATCTCCCAATGCCGCCATAACGTCTTGATCCAGCAAGGGTCTCACGCCTTCCGTCTGCTGTATCCTGGCTTTCCACTCCATGTCCTGTCAACCCCGTTGCACTTCGTTTGGACAGTCACTATAAAGTTGCACCAGATACGGGATCATCCAGGGTTTGTTAGGTGTCCCTGTCGTTCGTTCTGGAAGCAGCAGACCCAAAGTGACTTCTGCCAAATGCGCCTGTCAAACCCTTTTCACCCTAAGATGAAACAGCACCTGGCGCAAAAGCTAAGCTCTGCTGCCTCTTACTGAGTCACGTTGGGAGCTGGCTCGGTCAGCCCCTAATTGTCGTGCAAATATCTTGGCTCCGCAACAGGGGTGCACAGCCGTTCATTCGTGCAGAACATACCTTTATGTTGATTTGATACCAGCTCTGCTTCCCCTTCAAGGTTTGGATGCCAGATATCGTCAGCTGAGTGAATGGCGCCATCAACGGCATTCCTCAGGAAGGACCCCTCTGCTGGGCCCCCTACATTCAATCAAGTGGAGACCCCTGGGTCTGACCCACCAGGGGGTCTAAAACTAACCCTCTATAGTTTTAGTACCCCTGGACCCACTGCAGGATGTGACCTGGAGTCTACTATCGCCTGTTGGTGTTAACATCTTGCTTTCGAGCCGCCAGGAATGACCTTACTGCCGTTGCGCGCAGATGGCAAGTCATCGTGCAATTTACCATAAATCACAAGTCCAGCGCTCATGATCGAGTTTTCAAGAGGCAGGGTGAAGTTCACCTTGGCAGCCATTTCACTTGGCGGCTGGGCGTAGGCTTGCCAAACTCTATCTTTGCGGTACATTGTGCATGCAACTCAATGATGCTGATCAGCATGAGCGTCTGAAGATGTTTGCTTGCGCTTAGCGGCTGTCTACAGACTCACAAGCACGTCCCTTACTCCAAGTCTTTGCTTTGGGCATCTGAAATTGTTTACATCTTATAACTCAGCAATATCCATTAGGATACAAGGGCAGGTCTTGCTGGCCCGCTGCTACCAGCATTTCAATGTTATATTATATTATATTATTCAATTCCTAATTCGCAATGGACCCCTTTCCTTGCACCTCTATGCAGCCATAGCAGTCTCTGAAACCTGCATGGGGGTCGCTCAGAACCAAATGTACAGAAGACATCCACAGCAACAGCCATGCTGAGGCTCACAGTTGCTTTTGATCACTCAGCATCTGAAGGCACTATCAGTTTTTTAATTACGTGCTTTTTCTGCCTGAGGCAAGGTGCTTATGCAAACAAATCTGCAGCTAAGAGCTGCCACATATCCCAATCAACCGGGGGCAGAGTGCTCAGTATTTTATACCGCCCCCTGCCAGCCGGGGCTATCAGATTTCATTTCAAGGATTTTTTAGGGCTGGCTTGCTTTTCTTGAAAATCATTGGCCCATTTGCGAGCAGCTCCCTTGCCGACTTGCAATCCATCAGCGCAGTCTCATCTTGCGCAGAATTGCCATGAAGAGGCTGCACGCAAACACGCCCCAAGCCACTTCAACAAAAAGAAGCTTGAGGGTGGCCCTTCATTAAAAAATATAACCATGGAGACTTTAAAAGTGCAGCTTCAAGTCCTTGGAGCTTTACTCGGCTCCGGACTTCTGTCACAGTACAGGCATATGTCCTGGAGCTTCAGGGAAAACTTCAAGCTGCAAGGGCAACAACAGTCCCTACACTAACAACAATCCCTTTCAAAGATATGATCATGAGAAGTGCTACCCTCTGATGAAGTGCTTCCAGGCTCATCCTCTAGGTCGCTTGGGGATTTTGCAGGGCTGCTCTCCTCAAGCATTTTCAGCTGCACACAAGCAAGTACGCATGTCAGAAGCTGCCCGATCTTTCTGCACTTCAGTTCCGCACTGCTGCACAAAAGCTTGTCTATTTCTGCGGAAGTTGAAGGCAACTGCGCATAGAGCAAGGGTGACTGCCATCCTCCGAGCGCTCACCTGTACACAAGCAGGGGAACATCTTATAACCTCCTCAAATGTGGTGAGCCTTCACGTTAAGACCCATCTGCAAGGGCAACATAAGCGTTGAGATCAGGCAGCAACTTGCTTTTGAGCAGAGGGTGCAATTGCGGTACCTTCACACACCCCATCGCTGCGTGGCTGAGTGTCTGTACAAGCAGCAGGCACGTCCGCCGTGCAGATGCCAGCATCTGCGTTCCCAATTTGAACCTGTGTCTCAAGCATGCAAAGCCTGGAGGCTAGAGCTGCAGCGATTAGATGCTGCCAAGCCTGCTTCCAGTCAGCTGCCGGCGCAAAATTTTCGTAATAAATATTTGCGTGGTGGTAGAACAAGGCCCAGATGTTGCTGACTCGCTTTGTTAGTAGCACAGGCTTGCCGCATGTAACATCATTGATCAACGTGTAATTCCGGAAATAGTGCCTAAACTGCGTATTCCTGACAAACTGCACGATATGAAGAGTTGCTAGTCAATGCTTGCGATACAAGTGGTCCTTCCTCAGCTTTTCTCAGCAGGTCTGTGATAGTCTGGACTATACAGGATGAGTTGCGTGTGTTTCCCTGATAAGCTGGACACAGAGACTGCAATCCCACCTGGCAGATTGCAGCCTCAAAAGTCATGTCACTCGAATGATCCTCCTTTGCGGCAATGACGTGCCTTGGTAGAGACAGACTGTCAACCACAGAGCCGTCTTGTGTACCGACATCATAATATCCTTTAGAGTGAATCTATTTATGCCTGCTCCTTTTGGCACAAGCGCAAGGCCACCGTCCTCTATCACTGCAAGCCAGGGCCACATGATAAATTTTTATCCTTGGGGAGCTAGTGCAATCATTGAAATTTGTAGATCTTTAGGATAATAATAATTTTAAAAGGGGTCTCTGTGCAGGCTGTTCAAACTCTTTGCACCTTCTTTGAGGTGTTCTTCACCGTGGGACTTGACCTCACGCAGACGGGCAGGGAACTTGACGATGTCCACGTGCAGGGTATCAGGGTCCCCTAAGAGTTGCATACCGTCCCTGATCTCCAGGCGTCTCAGGCCCTTCGTTCGTAAGCTGTCGCACCAGCTCTTTCTTGGTGCACCTACTCTTGGTGCACCTACTCTTGGTGCACCTACGATTAAAAGAAACGATTGGTGGTCCCGTGCTGTAGATGGCCCCATGCTGTAAGTTGGTAAATCAGCCGGACATTACAGGTGTGCAACAATCAGGACCCCGCCATTAGCTTACAGAGAAGATCTCAAAGGAGAAGAAATATGCAGTACCCAGCGCATGTGTCTGCAGAATGCACCTATGAATCTTTAAAATTCATTGGAAGTATTTATCTCCGGCAAACTTACCTGTTGATTCACAACCTGTCCTGCCTTCTGCCGCAAGAAGTTGCGGTTTTGTCGGCAAAAACTGACCCTTGATCTGGACAGTGGGTCTCGTTGCAAGATGTATGTTTCCTGTCGACTGATGCTATGCAAATTTAATCGCTTTCGAACATGTTGTAGCTGCTGTGGCAAAGTTTTGCAGGTGTTGCGCTTCGCCGGCCGGCGTTCCTTCCCAATGACTCAGCACAGTGTCATGTGGGGCTTACGAGACGGATCCATCACTGATCTCTGGACGCCTGTGACACAAATTCCCACAAAGGACACTGTGCAAGAGCTGTATAACGTCCAGGGAGGCTTTAGAAGGGACTACGCAAAGATCCAGCCCAAAATCGAAGGTGCAGTCCCTCTCCCGCATCTCGTAACCTTCACGACACCCTTTCTATGCGGCTTCAACTGGCTGCGCAGAAGGAATGCCCCCTTTGGACTAGCAGCACGATTTTACTCTTCCCTAGCAGCCCTTTTGTGCGTTGAATCGTGCACTCTGCCTTTGTATCTGGCGATTGTCACCACAGCCGTGCCGTGGACATCTGCACCAAGTGTCACACACTTGCGTCCAGCTTGCATCCAATCACGTTTGATGCTATGTTTTCCTCACTGACGTACAAACTTCTGCGCGCGTTGTCACTTGCGGGGGTGAAGTCGCAAGTAGAGCTCTGCCTTGCCATCGAAGATGGTGCAGTGTAGCAGACCAGTCCTGCTTGTCTTTCGACTGTGCATCACAGACTGTTTACTCTTCTTGCAGGCCGTGATGGTGAAGAGAGTCAGCGACGTTGCTCTGGTCACACTGGCGCTGCTGGCAGCATGCCTCATCCAGGCACATGCCCAAGCATACCGCTATTATTACAACAATGCTGACCTCGTCTTGTCAGGCCGCTGCACCTGCAAGGACACTGCTGGCAACGGCATCACATGTGCGCGCTCTGCTCCACACCAAGATCTCTGGCTTGATAGACACTCTGTTGCTGCTTTATGGCTGATTGGTGCAAGCCCTTGGCTATGCGCCCTGTCTCATCTTACAAACAATCCGCAGTCAGATGAGGCCGTGTGCTCAGAAAAAACTTGCGCTGGCCTGTCCAATACCTCGAAGCCTAGCCACACCGCTTGTCTTTTGGGCGCTCATGGGAGCTGACTTGGCGGGTTTCTTAATCAAGCATCTTGCCAACCCTTGACCTCAGCTCATAGCCCCCTATACAGTGGCAATAATTGTGTATGCCATGTGCGCAGTCAACATCTGCACGCCCACGCGCGGCACGAGTGGCTACAACCAGTGCACGGGTTGTGGCATGGGCAACATTCTGCCCAAGTGCCAGGCGACCGCCCGCGCGCGTGGCCTCACAGGTATGTAGCAGACAAGAGTCTCTAGCCTTTCTCAGAATCCGACTCTTTTTGCACCAAGTGGGCAGCACCTGCCTAGCTTCCCATTCAAAGAATGTAGACGGGCCCGCTGTGTGTTGCAAATAGCACAAGCTGGTGGCGGTATGTAGGAGAGGCTTGCAGGTATTTTGCCAGGTCAATGATTTACAGACTCTCCAGCTCCACAGCATCCAGGGTGTCTGCTTATCACAGGGTCTGTGCTTGTCACCAGGGATAGGCCATGCTGCCTGTGAGCCACTCGCTCGTCATGTGAGCAGTCTCGGCCGCAAACTTCAAATCTATTCTGAGCATGAAATGGTGGCATGTTTTGTTGTGCGCGCAGACACATGCACAGACTACACTTCCTTCGGCTGCTCAGTGGACTGCGATGACGGCGGCTGCCGCCCCAACGCCTGCTACCGCGGCAGCTGCTAGGCAGCTGCACCCGCCCCAACTCCGGCAGCTTCCGGGCAGCTGCACCCGCTTGAAACCATGGCAGCTGCCAGGCAGCTGCCACCGCCACCCGATCGCCAGCGCCGCACACCACCTTTGTCACTTGTCAAATAACAGTCTGCACCCATCACTTCTTGGAGTCTGCAGCGGCTTCAGATTGGCAGACAGAACATGAACCAGCCGTCCCTGGCAGCAGGGAGAATGTCAGCTGGGGATCACCTCTGCAAGTCTGCAGGGCGGGAAAAGTCTGAAGTTGAGAGGGCAATAAGGGAGAGTGCAGCCTTTGCTGCAAGGGGGACCAGATCACATAGATTCATTCCTCAGCTCACGCGGGACGTTTTCGAATTTGAAGACTTGCTGCATCCATTTCAGAGTCCATGACCATTCTTGGGCGGCTGCTGTTATTGACCTTTCTAGAGCTTCAGGTGCTCTGATTCAGCACTGTCTGTGCGTGCGCAGACATTATTTTTGAAGTCACATTCCTTCCATTCCGACAAGTCCACGATGTGTCGCCTTTCCGCCTTTTTCTGGCCCCTGGTGCAACATAGCTATCTGCGCCAGATCGTGTCCTGAGTCCTTCTGAATTTGCCAAGTATGGCTGTCTTACACAAGCTGTCAAAGGACCATGTAGGGTCAACATCTGATTATTTATGAAGTTACTGGCTCTTGCACTTCGCAATACGGGTGCAGGAAGTTGGGTCTGTCGGACTATTTACTCAAAGTGTGTTTCACTTTTATGATTATGTCAATTTTGAAGTAGATTGTCGCCGGTGAGACCACTGCGCTGATTTTTTGAAGCTGTCATCCCCAAGTGCATTGGTGACCCAATGCCTTGGTACTTGCAGAGACCAACTTCAATGTCCTAGGGAGTACATGACACGCTGCAGACTTGCATGGGTATTACAAGTTGGTCTGCTTGTCCTAGATTGCTGCCAGTTTTACAGCAGGCAGCTCAGCAGTCTTCTATCAGATCAAGGCCTCCATTCGAAGGATTTTCAGCGTCACTCCTGCCGAGCTCTGCTACAGCTGAGAGGTGTTTATTGGTGAGTGGAACCATCCAAGGGTGCAATGCCAAATTTTTGCAGCGCTGCTTGCCAAAATTTGGGGATTGCTAGATTATTTTTGAAAGCTATGGTGTAGGCATCTCTTAAGAATCTGTACCGAGAAGACCTGATCAGGCCTTCGCCTCCAGGGAATGCATCACTGCGGCAAGGGTTGTCGACGCATATAGTATACCATATACGTGTAAGAGCTCCCTCAGGCTTGATAACACACGCCAACAAGGTTACACAGCGAGCAGATCATGCAGCAATGCCTCAACCATGCCAAATGCACTCATGCCAGCATCTTCAAAATTTAAATCACCTAGCTTCACGAGTCGACAAGGGAAGATCACGGCTTTGCTCCTAAATGCATACGCCACCACTGTAAATAATCACATGTGCAAACCTGCATGCAGCTACCTATCACACTGCTTCCTAGCACAGCACACTCGTCCACACCTTATCTCTCGCATTGCTTCCTGGCCTGCATACTTGCCAACATAGGCAGGGATGTTGCTTCTCACCAAGCTTTGCACAGAAACAACGACCAGGTATCTGCACTTTCCCTGATCCACAGCAAAGTACGTTTCAGGCAACCTGCATGATGCTCTTGCAACCAGCAGATTCTGCAATCCGCAAGCAGTGTATCACCCACGCATGCTCTGCATTGGACCATTGATTGCACTTCGAAATTTGCTCCGGGCGGTATGCAACTCAGCATGCATGTATGTCCTAGCAGCTCCGTTGATCTGTGAATTGTACAAAGCATCCATGACACCTTGTAATAGTGGGTAAGCAGGATGCACTCTCTCAAATACAGCGTTATCAAACATCCTTCCCCATTTCTTTGCATCACTTCAGCCACATCTTTGGAAGCTTCCAGGCAGCTTCCCTCATGCAGCTTCACATGACTCGCATTGTGAGTCACAACTTGAAACAAGATTCCCCCCATCTTTCAGGGGGCACTGGTGGGCGGCTGCCGGGGGGTCCCCTCCTGGGATCCCCCCCTGTCCTTGCCGCTGAACAGCTTCTGGAATTTCTTGAAGGGAGATCCTTTCTTGTCTGCGGTCTCCCTCTTGGGCGGTGTGATGTGCACTTTGCCCACTCCAGTCCCTGCCGCTGCAATTAAACGTCACGCGTCAAATATCAGCGACGCAAAGATGCTCGATATCAGTTGAAGGATTCCAGAGATGCAATTTTGCAGCCGCTCTGCATTTCATGTGATACCACTTGTCAACATATGACGCAGAACGCCCTCAACCCTTTATCATGAGCTGACAAACGGGAGCCACAAGCAATGTACAATGGCTCTTGCGCTCTTGCTGACCACTGCATCTATGGCTTGAAGCTTCTCTCTACCACAGAATCTTCTGCACGATACCGGGGTTTGAAAGTGTACACGGGCGTCACGTCTCAGGATGAATTGATGCCTGCATTGGCATAAGGCCCGGATGAAGATCCAGGCAAGTCTTTGCAGTTAGCAGCCGCTGAGCATTAGTAAGGCTAGTCAGCCGCCAGCACATGCCGAGCATGGCAGCTGTTGAACTATTGCTGCCCACCCATCAAGGGTTACAACAGCCCTTGCAGACAGTCTAACGGCTGCAAGGGCTGCTGTAGCCGTTGATGGGTGGGCAGGGGTCCTGGAAAACATATCACCATGGCCCCAAGAAATTGGAATGCATCTCCTTCAGAGCCGCGTATGACGGGGGTCCTGGAAAATCTCAGTCCAGCACCGCAAGTAGGGCAGGGGCGGGCAAGGGCTTTGCCCCCGCCTGCCGCCATAACAGTAGCTGAAACTTTGAGGCATCCCTGAGCTTCTTTTTCAACAGGTCGAAAGAGGTCCTTGAATCTGGCCTCCTAGTGTTTCATATTGCTTGACAAATCAGGGGAGCCCCTGAGTCACAGCCACGCAGTTTCGAGGCGTTGCACTGACGCCATTTGGCCATATCTGACTTGTCCCGGGATGCCCTGGAACCTTGCCCCGAGCCCTGGTGCAGGCTGGCCAATCCTTTGGGGGGCTCTGGGGGGCTGTCAAACCCTGCTTCAGCGAGCACCCGATGCAGCTGCAGCTATCACACGCCAGCAAATTACATGGCTGATGCCTCCAGAAGTGCGAGGCACATTCGGTGGCACCTTGTTCTGAAATCTGCACCCACCTGATTGTGCCGTGGATGAGGTCGGCAGATCGAGAGCCTCGGTGTTGCGAGCGCTGTGTTGAGAAGTCTCAGACTCGGGCGCTGCGGTGCTGAATGGGCTCTGCAAAGCGCTCGGGCCGCTGCTTGGCGCGTCCGGCTGTGCAGGGCCCTGCAAGCAGCCACAACGCTCTCTCTGAGCTTCGTTTTATGTAGAAGGCAGGAATGCAGAATGCCCTTGCTGAGTGATGCACGAGGTACTTCTGCTGACCCTGTGAAATGCGAGATTGAAAATCTGAATTCGAAGAGCAGCACAAGAGAGAAGTGGAAAATGTATGATTATCTGCACGAGGACATGAGAGACACAAGTTCTCTGAGCAGTCTGGCTGAAGCATCGGTGTGGCATCATGTGAACTCCAAATAGTCAGCACAGGAAGGGAGCTCTAAGAAAGAATATGATGTAAACTCGCACCTTGTCCTTGGGTTCAGTCCTCTCAGGTGTGGCGACTGCGGTGCTTGTCAGCGAAGCGCGACTGGAGGACAGCTCAGGCAGTGACAAACTGCGGCGGCGCTCCGGCTCCTGTAGAGACAGCCAAAAACAACACTTTAATTGCTGCTTGGATCCACCGATAATGACAATCGCAGACGGTTTCACGCGCCATTGTGCACCTCTCGACAGGAAAAGTGTGCAGGATTTATGCATCCAGCACTTCAATCCTCAGCAAAATCTAATAAAGTCTGTCTGCTGCGAGGACGGCAGTTGCTTGGACACACCAAAAGTCACAAGGGCAGCGATTGCATGCACCTGTGGTGCATCTTCAGCACCCCTTTTCTCAACAGACTGAATTTGTTAAGTCTGTCGAGAGAGGAGGAGTGCTGGAGGTGTATCTCAGAGACAGATAGATGCTGATAAGAATGTCAACGTCTGGACAAAATGCTGCAACAGCCAAGATGGGCGCATCCACCCATGAGAGCAGGCTGTAGCTGTTTCTGGGCAGCTCAAAACCGGTCGCATCTGTGCACACAGCTACCCAGCGGCTGCTGCCCGCCAAAGTCCCTCAAACTCAATTCATAGACTGGACAGGAGATCAGTGATCAGGGGGTGTGGGACCAGGGTGAATCACCTGGGTGGTCACCGCCGTTGCAGCAGACTTGTCGCTTGCCGGTGAGATGGGGCCACGCACGGCCGGAGCCGCCAGCCCGGGGCCAGACGCTGCCGCCCTGCCCTGCATCAGCAATGGCACCACTTTTGTAGACACTATCAAATATTGGTGTCACTATCTGCAGTGTAGAGCAGGTTTGCAGGGTACAGATATAGATGACAGCGAAATGGCCGCGATAAATTTGCACAACACATTTCATCAGTGCTGTGTGTCATCATTCGCAGCCAGTTTGCCATCATCAAATGTCTTCCAGCAGATTTAAGTACGTGTGCCGAATGAAGCGACCGTCAGCGCTGCAGGAAAAAGTCAGACAACCACAGGACCCAATAGTAAGAAAAGCACGGTTCCCTCACTAAAAAAGGAACCAAATTTCGAATTTGGAACTAAACTCGTGTAAAGATGACTCACCAGGCCGGGGTCTCTTGGCAAGGGAACTCCGCCGGACGTGACAGGCCGCAGCTGCGAATCCAGCTCCACAAAGCGCTGCCGAGCCTCTGTCGTGCTGTAGGAGCCGCCCTCGCCGCCCGCCTGGCGCACATTACTCATCTTACTCAGTTTTGTTGATGACTCATCAACTGGATGCAATGCATGGAGCTCTCTTGTGGTGAGCTGCACGGCTGCATGTGCACCAAAACGAGAAGCAGGGCTTTCAGCTCAGATGGTCTTGGAAATGCTTCATCTTGCGTGACCGTGTGACCTGAAAGCCACTAGCACTCATGTTGGACGCTTGCTTTACGTCCGACAAACCTGCTGGCTCCTCGTGCGATTGACGTTCCAAAGCAAACACAAGCACCGCGGTCAGCTGATGTCCCTACACAAGTCCCTCTTTCTCTCTTCAGCGCAAGCATGAGCGCAGAGTAGATGAAACAGATTTGGGACCTGCACCGGCGGTGGCTGCTGCTGCTGCTGCTGCTGGTGTGCCAAGGCGGCGAGTCGGGAGAGGCCGCGCGATTTGGTGTCTTCGATGGAGGTGAGCCCCTCTGCGGCCAGAGCCACCACCTTGTCGTGCGTCTCATCCACCCTGCTCTTGCTCCTCTCTCCCATCTCCGCCAGCCGCTCGCGCGAACGCATCTCCTCATCGGCCATGCCCTGCGTGCATGCAAATGACTAATGCGTGCATGCAACACATAGTATCCCCTTGTGCAAAATCTAGTAGCCAACTCTTTGTCAAGCCTTGTCGGGGGTTCAAGCACACCAATACCACTGCTTGGTTGATTAGATCCCTCAGGCCACAGGCAGGTTGACACGTGCCGGCAGGTGCCAGCCGGCACTCCTCGCATTAATGCCACTGCTCCCTGCTGCGGATTTGGCAGACAGCTGCGGTCTCTGCAACCTTACAGATGCGACGTGTGACATCATGAGGGCAAACTTGTGTTTTCTGCGTCTACCAATAGCACTGCCCACCTGAGTGAATCTCTCGGGCCACTGGACGGCGCCGGAGGCCGCACCGCGCGGCGGCGGCTGCTTTGGCAATGGACCAGTGAAGTGCTTGCTGCTGCCTTACTGAAATGCACACCTGATATTCCCATGGTAACATGAATTCTTCAAGAGTGCTGCCCACCTGGGTGAATCCCTCGGGCCACTGGACGCCCCCGGTGGCCGCGCCGCGCGGAAGCTGCGGCGGAAGCTGCGGCGGCGGCTGCTGCGGCGGCTGCTCGGCTTGGCGGTCGCGCATCTCGGTCAGCTCCTGGGAGCGCATCAGCCCGCGCTCCTCCGGGGACAGGTCCTCATCGTGGATGGTCGGCCTGCATTAGTACAATCGTATATTACAAAATACACACTTATCCCATGTGACGTCATGACGGCCAGTGTCACTTTGTGTGGGGCAGAGTTACCACAATGGCTGCTCAATAACCCAAGAGCAAAGTTTCTGGTTCAAGCCGAATAAGAGCAACTGTGTAGCTTATTAGCAACGCGCAAGAAGAGTTGCCAGAAACAGTTGAAACCACCTGCGCCCATCATATATCATGCAAGCCATCTGACTTGAAACGAGATGCACAGGGTTACTTCCACCATTTCTGGCAATTGTGCTGTGAACACCCGAGCAAAGGACACCACCAATGACACGTTTGAAGTGAAAAGGGGCGCGCACTTGGAGGTCTGCCGCGGCTCTGGCGCTTGCTCGGGGATGCTGCTTGGGCCGGGGGCGTCGGACACGGGGCCCTCGATCTGCTCGCTGGCATCAAAGAATGCCACGTCGCTGCTGAAGCTCTCAAAGACCCCTCCGCCCGTGAAGCTGGACACTGCGCGCCGTGCAAACACCGATGTGTCATGGATTTTTCCCTTGTCACAGGATCAGCATACCCAGAATGCAGAGCAACAACAAACTCACACCTCAAAACAGAAGCCAGAGGCCGTAGGGCAGACATGCATTACGCCTGCAAGAACTCCCACGGGAACTTCCACGGGGCCCAAAACAGTGTGCCCCCTAGCCTATTGCAGCAATGCATTGCCTCTAGCCTGTTGAACTTCTGGAAGAGGTACCGTTGCACTTATACGGCACCTTAGGCACTCAGTGATGCACGTGAAGTTCTTGGCGTAACAGCCTTTGGCATGCCATATTCCTCCTTGCTGAAACCCGGCTGACATTGACAGACGCGGCTGACATTGACAGACCAGTTCAGTAAGGAGATATGTGACAAGTCAAATCCAGTACACCTCTCCATTTGCAGTAGATTTCTCCTCTGCAGAACCCTCTGCAAATCCATCAAGCATGCAAGCAGGCACAGTGGCACAAGTTCTGGAGCGCGCCTGGGCTGCGGTAGTGCTGGTAATCGGCCTCGGAGGTCGCCGCAGAGCCGCCGGCGCCCGTCGCCTCAAAGTCCCGGCCCGAGTCCAGGATACCCCTCTCGACTCCTGCCACAGACAGATGCCACCAATCACTCAATGACCCCTTCAGCAAAGCTTTCATACAGAAGATCAGGGTCACCATGTGTGAAACAGAGGGTGGTTACAAGCTTGACACACTAGGGTGTTAATTTTGTTTCATGCAGACAAGAGTTTCATTATGCTCAGCTGGATAAACGCCCAAAATTAGGAACCACTTGCAAAGTACGTGCCACGAACGAAAGCCTATCTTCCTAACAATGAAAAAACCCCTACGTCCCCTTGCGATTTTTGTACTGACAGGCAGTGAAAGTGCCCTGGAAGCTTTGCTAATAAGCTTTAAGCCCGTGATTGCAACCTTCACATTCACCCCAAAAGACCGTGGACCTGCCCTGCAGTCTGCTCCTTTTTTTATTTGAACTGGCCGATTTTTGAGGACCCGCAAAGCACATTGCTGGTGCAACGCACACTGAAGGGCGTCATAATGCCAAGCGCAAAGAGAACAAATCAGCAGACAGCCGGGCATGCTAGAAATATTTGAAAGTAACAAGCTGGCATGAAGACTCACTTGTGTAGCGCTCGGGTCCGCTGGTGACCATAGGCTCAATGCTGGGCCAGTCAGTGTCCCGCTGCTCCTGCCGCGAGGCAGCCGCCTCTGAAAACATGGGCCACTGATCGGGAACCTCTCCTTGGCGCTGTGGCTTGAAATCTGCATGTGGCTGGGCTTGACGGCCTGTCTCAGCTGGCGTTCCCTGCTGCTGCTCCTGCTGCCTCTTCTGCAGGATGGCCTTCTCCGCGGTCTCTTCCTGCAGGTGACGAGTCTCTTTCTTGCATACAGTATTTTCTGAGCATGGTTGAGGATGTGAATGGTAACACAGGCCAGTGCTAATGCCCATGCCCGGCTCAGGGGGACTGAGCATGGCAGCACCTAGAGGAATACCCCGTCATTGAAAACATACTGACACTGCAAGAAGCAACATCAGTTCAGAGAGAACGTGCCTTGTGAGGTGGGTACAGGCGCATAGGCTCGCCATGCATCAGGTGCTCCTCAGCCTCATGCGCAGCCGGGATGACATCGCCAGCGCCAATTGCTTGGGGGGTGGACACCACGAATGCCTGTGGGGGAGCAGGCAAGCTTTGTTCAGGACCCACGCTGGTGCTTCCGGGTACTACCACTGCCTGCAGGATGCAATTGTTCATCTCTCTTGGCTCAAGAATGCGGCTCCTAGAAGCCTGAGACATCAATGCCGAGTTGATTTCGATCCCAGGAATGACAGCTCCTCAGACCAAGCGCAAATCCATGGCAAATCAAACTTGAGGCACAATCCCGCCTTCAGCTGAGCAATCTTGAAAGACCGAGGCAGGAGGGGCTGAAAGGCAGCCATAGGCGGCAGCACTTGGGCAGTCTGACAGAGGCCCTCAAGGCTCTGCAGCACCTCTAAAGAGCCTTGAAGAAACGCAACCGATAGCCATGATGCTGTGCACATTTCTGGTCGGAAACGCAAGGCGGCACAAGCAGGGGTGAACGGGTATTCAAGACTATTCCTGGTAGCAGATAGGGCTGCCCCAGCGTACTTCTTCCAATGGCTGGCGGTCATCAATTCCGCCTGAAGCTTCCTTGGTTGCCGCATGCTTGGCCTCGCCTGTCTCCGCCGGCGAATCTCCTGCATGCACATCGTTTGACTGTCACTCATCATGCTTCACCAGACCCCGGCGGGCGGGGGGCGGTTAAATACGGAGCACCGTGCACACGATTGATTGGGTCTTGCTTGGATCTGGCGAGACCAACAAGGGGTAGGATTGTGGCAGCCTTTATCTTCAGCTTGCCTGCAGGACCCACCTTGCCTCTTGGCAGGAAAAGCATGTAATAATAATAATAATAATAATATTAATCACGCTTCACCATTACTGTATGACAGTATTCACAGATATTTTCAGGATGTCATCCCATGCTACATGTGCTTCTTGTTGGGACACTTCGCCCGGCTAATGGATCACAGTCCGATTTAAAGCAGCAGATGAAGAGGACTGTGATCAGCTGACAGGGAGATACGCCACATATTTGTTTTGGATATTATTTAGAAATTGCAATCCCATAATTTGGGGGTTTATTATTGAAGGGTTTTGCCACACGTCTTAAAACGAATCATTCGCTACAAAATCTTGCACAAGCCTCGCAGAAAAGGTCCCTTTCACACAAGTTGTCAATGAGAGGATTGTGTGCGAGGCATGATGAGCAAGATGCCGCAGTGCTCCTTTGAAAAAACTCTTCAGCCCTCCACTTCCTTCTTGCGTAAAAAGAAGTCAGCTGCTCGCCTGCAACTAAGAGGTCACGTTTTTTCTTTCGAGAGCCACCAGATAATTAGTAGATTACCTATTGCTCCAGCGCGCCTCAGCGCCTCTTCTTCGGTAGCCTTCTGGTGCTTGGTCACAGGCTCCTCCCGCACTGGAGGCACCTCGTACTCATCCGCTGGCTGCGCCTCCTCTTCTTCTTTTGTGCGCGCACCTGCATGCAGAGCAGCATACTTGTTGTCGTTGAATGTACACTTCTGTTTTTCAAAATGCATTGCTGAGGAGAAGCTTGTCTTTCCACGCCCACGTTTCAGTGCAGCAATCTTTGTTCATTGATGCATGCGAATGTATTGCTGTTGAAACCATCACCTATCCATACCCAAAATGGTTCCGTGTCTCTTGCTCAGTGGCTCTCTGCTGGACAGGTAAACATTAACGGAGAGGACTGCATTGCCGGAGAAATTATCGCCTTATCACACCCAGACTGCCCAGGTCCCTCCCTTCAAATGTATGGCTCTTGTGGGACTTGCCAGTCAACAACACCTTGCAAGGCTCCCTTTGCCATTCAAAGCAGAATGGCAATTGTCCGATTTAGTGCAGAAGAGTCATTATGCCATACCTTCAGCTGGTTTCTCTGGAGCTGCCTGGGACTTTTTCTCAGTAGCAGGCTTCTCTGAGGGCTGCACTGGGGGCTGAGGTGGCGGCTTGGGGGACGCAGAGACTGTCTCTTGTGCGGCAATGGCAGGCGGGGGCTCTGTTGGCTTCAAGGAGGCTTGCTCCTCTTGGGGGGCAGCTGATGGCTTGCCTGCGGCGACCTGCGGTACAATTATCGTCGCCGTGATTATTGTTTTCATCAAATTTTCAGTCCTCAGGACCAGGTACATCAAGCAACACCTGTGTTGTTGCTTTATCCTTCTCGGTTCTGCATAATAGCACCGTTTACGCGCATCATCAATTGATTGTAGGCGCAGGCAAAGTAATATTGTATGGCAGGAAGGATGGTATGTTGAGGCGGCTAAATATGTATGTTGGCAAAGGTCCTCTTAGCACTGGCTGCTAGCTGAGCTCGTAAGAGGACCGTTGCCAACATATATATCTAGCCGCCTCAACATATCATCCTCGGATGCACCAGCATAGTCGCTGCCGCTGTTGTGCTTTGACAGGGCTAGCGGGGAGGCTGATCACCCCAGAGAAAGCTCATGCAGAAAAGTTCCCTGTGATCTCGTGTGCTCACACTATCCAGATCAAGGGCACCCTCAGAATAAAGCGCTTCAATGCCTAATTCAATGGTTAGTATTCATTGATGCTTTGCCATGCAATGTGCAACAGGAAGATGTATGTATACCTGGACATGATTGGCCTCTTCGCATGATGGGTGAGCGGGGCTGGCTGGCTCGGACTGCAGCCCATCCTTGGCAGCAAAGTACTCCTCAGCTTCCGCAGTCCCAACAGGAGGCGCCCCTGTGAAGTTAAAGATATGGCTTTACTACCACTCTTGTGGCACCTTCTGACAAGCAGGTAAGGTACAACATAAGTTGAGGGCAGGACTTCTGAGAAGGTCACAGCTGATGAAGGCAGACTCTGCATATGCATGCAGAAAGGCAATAATCGCCTGCATCCCTCACAAAATTGACAGAGGTTCCACACACATGTTCTTGATGTAAGTCTTGCTCTGCAGGCCACACGTTCTGCTCCGGAAGATGTTTGCTGGAAGCAACTCTATTCGGGGACAGCACCGGTGAGATCCAGAGTCAGGACTTCCCAACCTGCAGGCGGGGCTTCAGGGCCGCCCGTCTTGGGCAGCTGGGCAGCTTTTTGGGCAGGCCTAATCTCCGGCAGGATCATGACGGGAGGGGTCGCCGCCGCATAGACCGCCGGCTGCGAGACGGCCGCGGCGGCACGCTGCGCACGCTGCGCCGCTGACTCATCCTGCATTGCGTGTCTTCTATCAAGTTCTTTCACTCTCTGTTTTACACTGTAGCAACGTTTGCCCTCATCGAGTCTGAACCCTGAGTATACGATCTATCATTTCTATCCCCGTGAAGAAATACCACCACAAAGACCAGCTCCCCAAATCTTGATTTGATCTTGATGTGATCTTCAGACACAGGGTGTTAAAAGATTAACATGTACATGCCTTGGTAAACCCTGTGTCCTGTTCGTGGTTGCACCATCGTTTTCTGTAGGCAGCCTTCCTTTTGAAAGCTCCTATCTCTCTCATCCTTCAACACAATGAGGAAAAGGAAATTTCAAGAGCAATGCCTGATCTGGTGCCGCCGGAGCCTGCGCAGCCGGCGCGGCAGATCAACGGCGGGATCAGCTCTAGCAAACCCTTGTCAGAACCCCCGAATTGTGAACTAAATACAAGGGGGATTAAATTGAAAGAGGCTTGCCTACTCTGGTTCCGCTGGAGACTGAGCAGCTCGCGCGGCAGAGGCGGGCGCGATCAGCTCGTGGAAACCCTCATCCCAAACCCCTAGACCCTAAGAAGGGATGTAAAACAACAAAAAGGGCATTGCCTGTTCTGGCGCTGCCGGAGTCTGCACGGCAGATGCGGGCGCGATGAGCTCGGGCGTGGATGGTACCAAGACATACTCCTCCGAGCTCAGCAGCTCCTCTGGAACTTCTGGGACGCCAAATTCCTCTGCCGGGGCCGCAGCCGCCTCGGCAAGCACTGCCGGGACCTCAAGCCCCACCTTCTCCTGCAGCGGAAACACCCAACAAATTGAAAGAGATGTCATCCTTTCTGGTCAACGTGTGTGCATCAAGTTGTTCCTTCAAAGAGGTTATTTGAGGGCCCAGCACCTTCCTGCCTCTCGCAGAGCATAAGGTGGTTCCATCTGTGCTTTTGATGCCATTTTGCCTGCGCAAATTGTTATTACACATCTCTTCAGCCTACCAAGGCTAGGTGCATTCCAGCAGAATTCCTATAGATCTCTTCCAAAACTCCCTGTTCCTTCATTCCTTGCATAAGTTCGGCAAGATGATTGACGCAGCTCATTTTGTTTGTGAGTAGCAAGGCAAGGTATTACTTAAATTCCAGTACCGAGGACATATACGTGAAAGGTTTTGCTCATGCAAAATGCCAACCTGGTCAAACAGCATACCTCTTCAAACTCCACAGCTTCATACTCGGCAGCGGGTGCAGGCACCGTCGGCCCGGCCGCGCGCCGCGGCGCCAGTGGCGGTCCCGGCGAGACGGCCGGCCGCGGCGTGCGCGGCATTTCCGCCCGGGCGCCCCCCGCTCCGGCAGCGGGGAGGAGTCCCTCCCTGGCGGCGGTGGCGGGCGGGGGGACCTCGGTGGCCGGGGGTACTTGGGTCGGGGGAACCAGCACGGGGGCAGGCAGCACGTTGACATCCGGCTGCGCTCGCGGCTGCGGCTTCTTTTTGCGTGAGAACATGCGCGCCAGCCGGGCCCTCGCGCTCGGCCGCTCATTCACACCTGCTGAGTGTAATGGTAACTGAGATTTTGATTCAGGAAAAAAAAGAGTCAGGAAACTGGAGTCAGAAAATGTCACATCGGCGAAGTGTAGCTGGAGCTGGAGCACCAGTTACAGTGCACCAGTTACAGTGTACTGGTGCTCCAGTTTACAGCTACACTTGGCTTCTTCCACCTCATAATCGCTCTGCACTCGTGCAGATCCAGGTACTGCAACAGATGAGATACTGGAGTTTCAATCCCTGAAAGCCCGCTGTTGTTCCATACCCCAAGAAGCAACTGAAATGCTTCCGTCTTCCAGCAGTTCACTATCTGCTCAAAAATAGAACAACAGAGCGCTTGAGATTTCCGCTTGTTCAACCCATGGGGAGCTGCACACTCCGTATTCAACCAGTCAAAAAAATTTCTCACACGCTTTTCCTCCCAGGAGGCAAGGTGCAGCTGCAGACAAGCTGCATTTATGGCAAACACGATTCAGGATGGCAGGCACCTGGGGCTCCAGCGGGCGGAGGCAGTGCCGGGGGAGTGTGCTGCGGCGCGGTGGGGATGAGAGTCACAGCGAATAGCAAGGTATTTAAGAAAATCTGATAAAGCTTAAAATGAAAAAAAGAAAAAAAGTCCGATACTGGCGCCACCTAAGGCTTGAGCGGGGCGGGGGCAGTGCCGGGGGAGCGGGCTGCGGCACCGAGGAAATGGACGGCAGTAGCAAACAGCAAGGGTTTGAAGAACATATAGCAAAGGTTAATATAAGAAGAAAAGGTGCGATAATGGTGCCACCTGGGGCTTCGGCGGGCGCAGGCAGCGCCTGGGGAGCCGGCTGAGGCGCGAAGGGGATGAAGGGCAGTAGTATGGGCATGCGGCGGCGACTAGGCGCGGCCGGTGGCGGCTCAAAGACGGCTGCCCGGTCGGGCTCCTGCCGGGCAGCCGGCCTGGGCACCCACACAACGCAAATGAACACCTCGGGGTAATTGTTATATGATTGTTATCAGTTTCAAGGTCAGTATTGATTCTGTATTTCAGACTATAGAACTGCATCCGTGGGATTCCTGGTCTGAAAGAGCCTGTGTCAGCTCCACTCCCGCAGCAGAGCGCAAAAGATGCTCAAGTAGGGAACAGGGACTTCACAGGTGCACCATCACTCCAGGGAGAGATGCATGGAGAAGCAGCAACAGCAGCTGTAGTCCATCAACCAGGCAAGCAACTGCCATCCTGGACATGTTCTTGCTGATCTGCAGGATGCTCCAATCAAGCACAGCACAGAGAGCGTCCACGACCACTGTTTCGCATATCTGCTTGCAACCAGAAATCCCAACTCTAACTGCAAACAGATACCTTGTTGTCACTGCTGGGGTCGATCAATGGTAGATGATTGATCAGTGGGCAGCGTACCTTTCGGGCTGGCGAGGCCTGGGCAGGAAAGGCAGCGGCGGTGGTGCGAAGCTCCTCAGGTTGGACCGAAGCCCCTTGACCTGCTCTGGCGCACCGGAGGAGGCCGCGCTCGAAGTAGCGGCACCTGCTCAAGCCATTGCACCCTTTTCAGGTGTTCCACAGCAGTGGCCGGTTGTTCTGAAGGCAATCGTTCAGCGGGTAGGCTTGCATGCAAGACCGCCGATGCGCAGGACTTCAATGTCACTCTTCACTACGATGTGTGGCACCAGAGACCCAGAGCATCTGCGGTCTTGCATGCAATCCACACAAGCCCACGCTTTCTCTGTCACGATTATGAGAGACGTTCTGTAAGGCCAGCGATGGAGAAATTTCGGTAGCTTCTGTCTGCCACCCTTACAAAATGAGTACAGCTTGCAGAGGCATCCAAAGCGGCTCCATATGCAGCCCTGATAGTGAGGAAACAAGGGAGGTTTGGAAAAATGAAGAGGAGCACCTTCTGGAGAGCTTGGCTTTGGGACGAGAGGATGAGGGCTGGGCCCAGGGGACGGACCTGGCTGGGGGGTCTTGGGCACATTCGGCAGGGGGGACCTCCCCGGCGGTGGCAGCGGCTGGGGGGTCCTCGGCACAAACGGCAGCGGGGGGATCATCAGCCTTGGCGCCCTTGGGGCCTCTTCCTCATACACAACTTCCTCCTGTTCTGCCTCCTCTGACAGCTTCCCACCTGCCACATGCATTATTAGCACTGTAGTAGTCGTTCTAAAACCCGCAATAAATAATTATTTTGGCAAAAAAGGGTGGATAAATAAGACCCCAACTCCCTAAATATAAAACCTGTGATTATTTTGAGACCAGATTCGGAAAGCTCTCAACAAGCCCAATCCAATGGAGCATGACCCCGGTACATTTGATAACACGAAGACCCCTAAAAGTTGCTTTGAAACATTTCCCGCACCAACGAGGGTGCGGGTTTTAGAATGACTACTCTAGTATTATAACATATTTTATATTGCGATTTCCATTCTTAAGGACCAGGCACGTCAAGTAGCACATGTAGTATTGCTTTCCACTCTCCTCGGTCCTTGCATTTTCTCCACCAGTCACAGTCATGACCGATGGCATCCAGGTCTTCTCGATCAGAATTATTTCAACTTTTTCAATACCACTTGCATATCCAGCACATCAGTCACAACTTTCTAAAACTCACGCGGGCTAGCAATTCAGGAATTTAAGGGGAGAATTGCTCAGTTGCCTAGTCAGTACAGTAACATTGCTTATATCCATCCAGGCGACCTAGGGCTGGTCTGATGACTGATTCTGATCCTCACAGTGGGTATGCATCATAACGAAATATTACTGAAGTGGTGCATCGAGCAATACCAACACAAGCTTGCACATGCTTGGCAGCAACCCAGCATTGCTCACTGTTCCTGAAAAGACATACCTCAATGCATTCCACGGACTCTTAGTGTTGAAAGGAATGGGTCTGCCTTTCTAAGTGTGAGAGCAAAGGGCATGCATGCTGGGAATTGCAAATGGAACAGGTCATGGGTTCGGCTCTTACCTTTGGGCCGCTGAGGAGCAAGGGCTGCAGCAGTTGGGTCTGTTTCTGCAACCCCCTGAATCTCCACGCCTGCCACTGTTGTTGTCTCCCTCGTCAATGCAGCACCTGCATGCCAAAGTCCAAATTATTATTTAGTAGCAATGATTTCAGAGAATGCTGACAGACCCTGCAGTGAAAACAACACAGCTTTCAATGACAGCCAAGATGGAATGGCTTGGCCAACAATACTGCACGTTTGAGCCCCTCGTGTCTAGATCATGATGAGATTGCTGTGCATTCTTGCACTAGTGGCACTGCTGCAAATACACGCTTGACCCGGCGCTCGGACTGCCTTGCACTTCTTTCAATCCCTCTGCCTTTGATGCACCGATTGAGAAATGACACAAGTGTTGCTTGATGTTCCCAGTCCATCGGCCTGGATGGTGTAAACAGTAACAATTGGGTAGCCTTAACAGTCGACCACCTGCCAGCGGACCGACTTCAGAATCGGGCTTGACCACTCCCGTGGCTACTGCTTCCTCCACAGCCAGCTCAACCGTGGTCTTGCCTGCTGAAGGAGCGCGAGCTGCGCCTGCACCAACAGAGTCACAAAACCACACTTGAAGCAAAAAATAGAATAATGTGAAAGTGACAGAAAATCTGTTCAAAACCTTCAGTATAAGGGCAAATTCATGACGCCGGGCGAGACATACAGCCAGAGCATATTGAAAAGACTCCTGACATGTCAGGCCTTCAGCGCACTCCTGCAACCTCAGCAATACGCTGAGCTGGCAGGTCAGGAGCATTTTTTAGCCACTGCAATTTGCTAGGCCCCGGTTGGCGGGGGCCGGTACAAATACTGAGCACCGTGCCCACGGTTGATTGGGTCTTGCTTGATTCTATCGAGTCCAACAAGGGATAGGATTGTGGCAGCCCTTAACTGCGGCTTGTCTGCAGGACGCGCCTTGCCTCTTGGCAGGAAAGGCGTGTAATAATAATTATAATTATAATAATAATAACAATGTGCTTCATGCTGCATTCTGGGCATTGGACACATGAACCAACTACCACCATGTGCTCCAGCAAAGCAGCCCACAAACGCTGAAAGGCCAAGTAGGCATGACGGCAGGCCGCATGTCGGCTGCTGACTCACAACGATGCAATTGCTTACATGCATGACCCTGGACATGCTTGACTGGCCCGACAGCTACAGCGTATCACTCCCCATACATCACAACAAAGGAGCTGAAAAACTTCTGCATGGCCTTGCACAGGATGCATGCACAGGGCACTCTATGGGCCAGGCATCCTCACTTTATCCATCATCAGCGAACAGGAAGTCTGTGGAGACTTGGCATGGAGATTGCACCTGGCCTGAGAGCGGAGACAGGAGGATGAATGCGATCTGTTGGCAGGTGGGCTGCAGGCGGCTGCTCAAAGGGCTCCTCGTCTTCGATGTACCTGGACATACCACCACAGCAGCAGGCAGCTGTTCTTAGCAAATGGACGGGTAGCAGCTAGGTGGGAATGCACATGAGGTGTTTCTCAGCTTCGTTTCAATGGTACCTAAGGCTTAGAATTGCCTTGCAGAGATTTGGCTGATGCACCCAATGGCAGTTGGGGAGATTCTCTGCATAGACATTTCTGCTAAATATCTCCGGTGCATCCTGAGAGTGCATTCGCCAAATCTGTGGTCCATCAACTGAGGCCATAAAGCATGACGCCTTCTGCAACACTACTGATGCTGGTGAGCACATGCTTCCGGCCTCGCAATAAATTGCCACTCAAAACCAGGAGTATTTTTCCTCTTGTCAGTTAAGACTGGGCCCCAGCTCGCGGGGGGCCGGTACAAATATTGAGCACCGTGCCCACGTTGAGTTGGGTCTTTGCAGGACTTGCCAAATCCAAACCTTGGATCTGGCGAGTGCAAGAAGGCGGTAGGATTTGTAGCAGCGGTCTTTACCTGCAGCTTGTCTGCAGACGCACCTTGCCTCTGGCAGGAACAGAGTGTACAAACAATAGAAAATACGCAGAAAAAGAAGGTGACACCATATTTCAGAGCTCACCGTCTCGGGGGCGGCGGTCTTGCGGCTGCGCGCGCTGCCATGGTTGCAGCGGGCACAGGCGGCTGCTCAAAGGGCTCCTCTTCGATGTACCTGGATATTGAACCAGTTATTATTGTTATTATTATTATTATTACTATTATTATTATTATTAATATTAATATTACACGCTTTTCCTGCCAAGAGGCAAGGTGCGTCCTGCAGACAAGCTGCAGTTAAAGGCTGCCACAATCCTACCCCTTGTTGGACTCGCCAGATCCAAGCCAGACCCCATCAACCGTGGGCACGGTGCTCATATTGAAACAGTAGCCCAGGATGAAAATCTCAGGACGCAGACAGGCAGAGGGTCGATGGCATGGCAAAGTAAGGTCTTGCTCTGCAACATAAAGTTTTGTTGACAAGCTCTCGCAGATGGTTTCCTTGAAGATACAGCTGATGCAGAGATCGAAGTGCCGGAGAGCCTGGGCATGTAGCTTTTCCTGACCATCACCGACACTTGAAGACCACATGTCAGCCAAATCTGCGTCCCATGCACGGGGGCTTGCCTGACCGAGGCCTGATCCCTTCTGCAGTGCTACCAATCTTGACAAGCACAGCCCTTCATCCCCTGATACCTACATTTTTAATGTCATTTTCTAACACATATGTCCTGCCAAAAGGCAAGGTGCGTCCTGCAGACAAGCAGCAGTCAAAACAGCAGCAGCGGCAGTCAAGGCTGCCACAATCCTTCCCCTTGTCAGACTCGCCGGATCCGAGCAGGACCCGGAACAGCCGTGGGCACGGTGCTCAGAATTCATACTGCCCTCGCCAGCCGGGGCCTGATACCTACGCTATTATTATTACATTTTAGAGACCTTTTGGGACCTACTTGAGGCTCATTGGTATCTACATATACATGACAAACCTCGTTGCAGTGACTCACCGTCTTGGCGGCGGCGGCCGGGCGGTAGCGCGCACAGTGGGCCGCTGATGCCGGGCCATTTTGTCGACCTTCACCTCGTCCGCCCTTGTGTCAATCCAGCTGAAGCCTCCACCCGCGTCCTCCCGCCTGCGCAGCCCCATAAGCAATAGTGTCTAGTCAGTCAATCAGTCTGGGAACCCAAGCCACCTAAGTTCGGGCCAACTCAGGGCTGATCCTAGTGTGTTGTATTTATTAGAGCCAGCGCCCAGTATGACCTCGAAGGCTAGGCGGCAGCTTTGGCAGCATACACTAGATCAGTCCTCCAGTCAGGAAGCATCAGAGAAGACCTCTGCCTGGCCTGCAGCGGATATTGGAGTGCTGCAATGCAGCCTGCATGTGTGTTTGAGGAATGAGTGTTTTCGGCTCATTTGAACGCTGTGTGTCAGGTTATAAGAGGCCTGCTCGTTTACCTACCCTTGTGTCTGCATATCAAGCCACACTGGTCCAAGAGGTTGTGGCTCCTCTTGCACCAGAGTGGCTTGATATCCAAATATCATTTCATCTGACCAATTAAATGCGCTTAAAAATGAACCCAGTTCTCAATAATTGAGGAACAGGGATAGGCAGGGCCCACAAAGCGGCCCGAGGCAGCACTGTAGCAAGTCTAGACATGCAGCAAAGCATTGGGGCTTCAATCAGTGCGGCTTTTCTGTGCATCCTTGAGAGGCCTGCAGTTCTTACCAATCTTTTGTTTGCGTACCAAGCCAAGCTGATCTACGGGTGGTTGGCACCTCATGCACCAGATTGGCCGGATACACCTGACAAACAAGAATTGAGTTTCAGGGATTTTGCCCCACCGTCCTGCGCGCGGAGGCGCTGCAGCGGTTCCAGTGTACTGCTGGGCAGCGGGCTTGACTCTGTCCACAGTGGCTTCGTCAGACCTGGGGTCGATCCACTGGAACCCAGCACGCCGGGGGGTCCTGCATGGCATGCACACTAGAATTATTACACGCCTTTCCTGCCAAGAGGCAAGGTGCGTCCTGCAGACAAGCTGCAGTTAAAGGCTGCCACACACCTACCCCTTGTTGGACTCGCCAGATCCAAGCAAGACTCAATCAACCGTGGGCACGGTACTCAGTATTTGTACCGCCCCCTGCCAGCCGGGACCAACCGGGGCACACTAGAATACTGAATACAAATACATGCTGAGCAATAATATCATGTGTAATGGGGCCCTCTCATGGTGGGGAATGATCCGCCCTCTCAACTACTCTTGTGCACTCCTGCTTAGAGCACACATTACTGCACAGAATGAAGTTAAAACGGCTGATCATCCCCATCAGCTGGCCACAAGCCAGAGTGGCGTCATTGACATGCATCAAATGTCACAACAAACTTGGCCTGAATTTCACGAATCGGCACATCCACACCAAGAATTACTCGTATCCAAGTGGAAAACTAACGTGTGGATAATGGAACACTCATGTGTTTTGGCAACATGCACTCTACTCCTGCCAGCATCCTGCATGCATGAACATCTGCAAGAAGCACGCATGGGAAGACACACGGCAAGGCATTTACGCCATTTTTTGCCAGCATGCTCTTGATACACTCATACATTCCTAGATCTAGAGCCAAGGACGAGATCAGCAGAATGTATAAAAGTCGAATGGATGTTAATATTATCACACGCTCTTCCAGCCTCCCAAGGCTGGTGCGCTCCAGCGAGCTGCTCTTCTATAGATCTTTTCAATGGTATCAAACCTTCACATCTTGCAATGATCAAGTCACCTGGCAGCGGCCGGGCGCGCAGCGGGCGCTGGCACAGGGGCGTTGTCATTGAAGATGGTGACTTCCTCGTAGCTCTCAAAGGTCCCCTCGAACCGGTCACCCTCCTGTGACACCCGTTGCCTCTTCAGGCGCCCGCTCGCCTGCCAGCACAGAAAGAGAGCCGCGGTGACAGTTGGGATTTCCCAACGCCCCAGGATCAGGGGCTTTGTCCAGCAAACGGAAGCTTATGCGCCGGATTTGGGCAAGCCATTAGCCTCCCGCAGTGGAGCCTGGCATGAACATGACATGCTACGACATGCTTTTGCGTGCCTGCAGATGTGAGCAAGCACCAGCCGGAAGCGCAGCATATCCCGTGCCTTTCCTCAGCAAAACATGTCAAGGAACACACTTAAGCCTCCGGTGTCACACAAATTAGTGCACTGGCCAATTTACTTTCTCTGCTGGTTGTCCTTATAGAGATACGTGCCAGGTGTGGTCCACAAAACTGCCACTCTGACATATCGCAAACTTGTGACAGGCGTGGGTGAGCAGAAGTTGTGGAGGAAAGCATCAGCACCTCGTCTTTGAGGATGAAGGGCTCTGGCAGGTCCATGCTGACTGTTGTGGGTCCCCGGTAGGGAGGCCGCTCCAGAACAGGCTCCGGCTCCGGCTCCAGCTCATCATCAAACAGCCTGTTGTGACATCACATCACAATCAAATTGCTAATATTTGTAATATATTTTGCACGCACGCATGCATGCACGCACATGCACGCTGTTCCGGCCAGCAATTAGGTGCGTCCGCCGACAGGCTGCAGCTGAAGGCTCGCTAGATGTCAACCAAGAATCAGCCCTGGGCATGGGTCGCTGTGTTTGAGCAGCATGTGCACGTGACACAGATTATGTGTCACACCTGTGCGCGACGGGGGCCCTGCCCCTGGCAGGAACGCCACCCGGCTGCTGCAGGGGGCTGGGCTCCGACGGCGATGGCGCCGGCGTTGGGGGCGGAACCCTGCCGGCCGCCCTGATCCGCTCCTGATCGAGACATGTTGGCTTAGACTTCGAACATACTAAAAATGATGATTTAATGTTTTTGTGCCAATTTGAGTGGCAGCACTCCGCTTGGACACGAGTGCCCATGGCATGTATTCCGGTGTGGGTTATGCCCGGAATCTGTGCCGTCAATGAAGCAGGGAGTCTTGAGCAACCCCTGCAACATGAACAGCATTGTCCAAACCCTGCGATAACAGCAGTGGCATGATGCATCGAGCAAGGAAAGTCCTACCTCAACATCAGGGTCATCCAGGCCGACCCCGTTCTCTCCAAAAACTGCGCCCCGGGCCGGCCGTCCCGGGGCGGGCGGCGGCGCTGGCGGCCGCGGCGGCGGCCGCTTGGGAGTTGTCTCTTCCGCAGCCGGGACCCATCGTGGGGTACCTAAGCAGTAGTTGATTTCAGTAAGTAAATGCTGTGGCGAAATCACTTACATGGAGGCTGAATATGCATGAATCGCTGCATAAAATGATTGCTCGGTTGCTTCACCAGCCCCGCAGGGAAGCCAACAGCCATATTGCGACTTGTATTCTTTGACTGATGCAGATGTCGCCATTTCAGCAAACCTCCCCTTACAAATGTGGCTTTCTGGCGCTCCCCTTGGAAGGTATGACAGCCACCCGGTGGCTGCTGCGTCTGCCCAGTGGCATGCAAAAGGCCACCCGACAGCCCGCAACCTTGGCACAACCAGCCACAATGTTGGCATAAAGCCAGGCTATTCAATGCCAGGCCAATGATCGATCAGCTTTACCTGCTGAGGGGAGGACCCATTCGGGCTGTGAGGGGCCCGGCGGCTCTGTCATTGCGCCGGGCGGCGGCTCTGCGGCGGTGTAATCGGCCAGCGCAGCAGCCTTTGCTGCGCGGTGGCGAGCATCTTGAGGGCCTTCCTCCGCCTGTGGGACAGAGGGGTCCAAGTCATATGCAGCAATTTTTTCTGGATTTGCTGGGGGGTTTCAGTGGTGCTGCAGCGGGACTGAAGACAGGCAAGGCAGGATTGGCAAGATGAGAAGCTGCCATCGCCCAACTTGAGGGCTCGACCAGTGCTACAGGCAGCCAGAAGCAACAGAGTCAATCGCCCCTTTGGCAAAGTCATCTGCAAATGCTATTTGCATGGTTCGTACTTCTTGACCAGGCATCAGTAAAACGACAAGATGGAGGCTGTGCAGGTCTACATGACACAGAATGGAATTGCCCCACGCCTATGACAAATCGCGGAGGACACCGCTCTCACCTGTGGCAGCAGGTACCGGGCATTGTACAGCCCAGATTGGCCCAGCCTGACGGGCCGCGCGCTGTAGAGAAGCTGCTCCTCAGAGTCGGCAGGGGAGTAGAAGCTGCCGCGCAGCTCCTCCGCAGCCACGTCCAGGAACTTGTAGTGCTGCCTGGGCACTCTTGCTGCACAGGTTGGGACACATGAACGCATGTCAACCTTGCTGCAGCTTCTGTTGTTCTGAACAGTGCTAATGTGAAGATTCACTGTCGCACAAATTCAAGATTCAAAGGGAGAGCCTTCAATGAATGCATGTGGTAGGTAAGCTGGGGATCCCAAGGCCCTAATGACCTTGTATATGCGAGAGGGAGCCCCTGATTTTTCAAGGTCCACAGGGGTGATGACATTCATAGCAACACCCTCACATACTTTCTAGAGTAGCACTTATCTGACAAGCTTTGCAAAGGGGGTTCTTGGGCTTACTGAGCTAGCTGTTCTAACTCTGATGTCAACCAACCTTTGGGAGTAGATGCTGCACGATGGCGTATGTGTAAGAAGCGACCAACTGTGCGACACAGAGAAGCTGTCCACACCTTGCTCGATGTACTGGTACTGCACCACCATTTCGGTTTGACCACGACCCGTTGCGACGCCGTTGTCTCTGAATGTGCGTCTGCGTCCGACGACCTCGTCCGACCCGAGGTCGATGTACTGATACTGCCTTGTCGGCACCATCCTCGACTGCTCCTGTCGGTGATGATAGAGACGACAGTCCAGTTGGGCGATCTGATTAATCCCCAACTGCATACAGCCCCCGACACGCCCTCATCAACACTTTTTCACCACAACCAGAAGAGGGCCCATGATTGCATCACGGACAATCCTTTGTCTTGTTGATCTCTGCAAAGGCCACGATCCACAGATTCTAAGCGATTTTATCATTCGCACGAGTCTTCAACACACAGGCGTGGGCAGCGCAGGCAGTGTGGCTCCCACTTGATGGGGCTAGGGCTGTCGCGACGCCTCCCTGCTCCGCCTAAGCCACCATGTCCGAATTTTGCTGCATACAGGTGCGTCTAAAGTTCTACATAGCGAGCTCTGTTGAGGTCCAGAGCCCTGGGCACAACAAGATTTGGTGGTCCTTGTCAGAGCTGGCCGACACAGCAAAACCTCGACAGGAGGAGGGCGTTGCCTTCGAACGGCATGCACGGCCAGATTTGGATGCGCAGGTGACAGCGACGAAGGATGACTAGAACGGGCGTGCAGGGAATCTTGTCGATGATTGCTCCACATGCAGATTAATTGAGTGTAGAATTTTGCGTTCTGAAACGTCTGTGGGCTCTCGGTGCGCGGGTGCTGGCGTGATCATTCTTCAAGACTTGGTTTCCATCAAAAAGTAAACGCGTGACTGCCGGTAGGTTCCTTTGATGCTGGATTGCGTGCATTCGTCACGGTTATATTGTTGCCACATTGCTTTGGTCTTTTCAAGCCATGTTAGACGTATGATTGCGGCGCAGTGATCCTTCCGAGTGGTTTCGCGACCTACGGTCAAGAAGACATCCCTGCCTTTGCAAGAGAGGGTTTGGAAGCGTTTCATGCCAAACGATACATCAACTTGTAAAATGTGCCAGCTGTGGCATACTTTGATCCGTATGCAGTACACACTTCGGCATAGGGCTGATCGGTCTTTTGACATCGAAATTGCTGACAATGAACCCTGTTGGTCGATTAGGCAGAAATTTTAGTGGCAAATCACACCTTGAATAATATTTGCATTTGTGAGAGTAGTCTGACACCTCTCACGCTTCAATATTGACTGTGCATGTGCAGTAGCCATGGCAGGGAGATTACTGATCTGCGCAGTCGTCCTGCTATGTTTTTGCTCCTTCAACCACTGCAACGCTTTAGAAGCAGGTGAACTAAAATTTCCCGAACTCGATCCCAAGTTGGCAGAAAGCCCAAAGCCTCATGGGTCAAAGTCCTGCACCTTACTGCTTGAAATTGCAATGTATCTGCTCACCATGCATTCCTTATCTCTTGTAGGAATACTTATGTGCATTTTTGCTTGTAGGCACAGAGGAGCTTAGTGAACGCATGACTTCTTTGAGGCGGCTGCTGGAGACCGAGCTTACGGTTGCAAATGACAACAACACCTACCCCAATGCAACTGTCAATGTAAGGCTTTATGCCCCCACTCCAACATCAATCTCTGAGCAACCACTTGTCAATGTACTCCTGTGCTCTTGAGTGCCCTTGGCCCGCTGAACTGCCAGCCATGACTGCCAACGTCTTTTTAACACACTCTGGACTCTATGTAGCTTCCTCTCACAAAGCTTCCCTTGTGGAAACTCCTCATGAGCTCTGCAGCTGCTGCTGCTGCTGCTGCCTTGCCGTCACAGCTAATCTGAATGCACGTTCAATTCAGCACAGGCTTGTTCATCATGCCAAGACAGTGGTTGCTGACTGGGGTGTGATGACTGATCAGGTGGGCCTGTCTAGGCCGCAGGGCTGTGTCCCCTGGTGGACCAAGACCCGATCCACAGACGTGGTCTGCCCGAAGGACTGCCAGGTGTCAGGCTTCAAGGAGGGCTACAACCTGGGACGTGCGTTCCCTCCCACGCCACATTTCTCACTGTGTTAATTGATATGCACCCTTTTATCAGGCCTAGCAGGGGGTACGAAAGACTACCTTTAGTACCCCCTGGGCCTAGGGGGCAACAAAGGTGATTGTGCACCGAACCTGCATTTCCCATAGCGGCCGTCCCTTTCATGTCCCATGGAACGCTATCTGCCATACAAGGCTTGAGATTGCCCTGCAGAGCTTATCATTACAAGGCGTCGGTTCAGAAGCAGTAATGTGATTGAGAACATTTTGCGATGCATTATCTTGCACACCTCTCGCATGAGAAGTGCCTTGATGCTAGTATGGGTTCGCTGCATGCTTGTGGCAGGCATTATCACCGTGGAATTCATTGTCAGCACGGGTGAGCAATATTTTGCATTCCTTCATGGGAGCCCACAGAGAAAGTGGTGTGCCTTGATTTCAGTACATTGACTGACAAAAACCCTTAATGTGCAGAGCTCGCGCCCCTTTACATCAAGGTGGAGAAAGGGTCGGTGTCCCGAGTGGCGCGCCGCGGCCGCTGAAGGGCGCGTACATGAACATCACCGGGATCTCCAAAATAGACAACAAGGTCGACTACAAGTTCCAGGTCAGCGATTACGGCGTCAACTTCGTGCAGTTTGCCGCCAATTACAATGTGGGCGTCAAATTCACCGTTTCCATGGGTGCGCTTAAAACTCCATCCTGTCCAGAGCTGCAGCGCAGATTTGAACGATGCAATGAGACTCGTGGAGCAGACTTACCCAATGCGATGAGATCTGCAGCGCTGACCTGCTTTGTTGTAAATCATCATTGTGTTTCTTAACTGCTACCCCACTACCTCTCATGCAGGTCTTTCCCTCTCAGGGATCAGGTCAAAGTTTTTGCAGTGGACATTTCTTTACCTTTGTGCAAACACAAGCCACATTCTGTGCTGACCTCTGCACCGCTTGATAGCTGCTGCTGATGTCTGCTGGCATCCGTCTGTCTGGAGTCACAGATAGGTATTGCAGTCATTGGTATGAACGCCTGTAGAACTACCTGTGAGGAAGAACGGCAGGCATGCTTTGTTTTTTGGGTGTTAACAAGCCCTGTGCTTTTTCAGCAGTAGCTTGCATGTTTAATTAAATCTGATGATCAGCCTACTTCTCTGCGCAGGTCTGGTGAAGAAGAATCCCAACGCCGGCGGCTCGGCAGTGCCGGACCCCAACGCGAAGCACAACCCCTTCTGCTACTTCAACGTGACTTGGACCGTTGTGGCGCCCGGCACCATCCCAACTGCAGCAGATGCTGCCACGCCTGCCGCCACATCAGCCGCCACGTCATCCGCCACCTCAGCAGCTGACAACGGCGACCTGCCCTCGACAGACACCACCCCTGAAGGTGAGCTCAGGCAGCAGACATTTGAGAGATATTTGCAACACTTCATTTTTGAGAAACGAATTAATCTAGGGATTGACTCGAGGCCCTGCCACGTCTGCTGGTATGAACATGCAGCAGAAACTTGGTTCTGTAGGCAGCATCAGCTAGTGAGTAGCCAGCATCAGCTAGTGAGCAAAGGTTGGAGAGACTTATGCTATTTCTTCTCGCGTGATGGTCTGCACTAGCAGCAGAAAGTCCCCTCCGCCAGCCACGCATGCTGTGGAGATTCGAGCTACCTCTAGTAAACACAGGCACCAGAATTCTCTGTGAGGATGAGATGCCCCTTGAGGCTACGTACCTGTATTGTTCCTCATTGAAGTCAAACAGGCCCTCGTGACTGACGTGCTACTTTATATTTTTTTATTATGCGCAGTAGCAGCAGCCGCCACCGTGCCAAAAAAGGCGGCTGCCCCGGCTCCCGCCGCGGCGCAGCCGACCGTTGCCGGCAAGAAGGCGGCTGCACCGGCGCCGTCTGCTGGATCTGCCTTTGAGGACCTGGGCGGCGGCCTCTGACATGGCTATTAGTGCACCCTGCAATGCTAATGTCACAAAGAGCTTGTTGGCATTGTTGGCATTGCTGTGACGGGAAAATGCAGGTGCACATTGCAGACGCCTGCAGGAAACATATTCCTTGCTGTGATGGGTGGTCTCACATAGACCTTATTTATTGCCTTTTCTGGGATTGAAGTTGTCCAGTTGAGCAGCATGACGTGCATTTTTCAGACCACTACAGCTGTGCACAGAGACGCAAATCTGCGTACTCGGCTGATCGGGTTCAGAGATAGCAGATTGAACGAATGTCGTGAAAAGCGCAACGCGTGGTTTGCAAGGTGTGTGCCCAATGGTACTACACCTGAACTTTGAAAGTCTGTATAAACATTGCTTACACCACAATGCTGACAAGGTATTGTACTTTTTCATTGTTATAACAAGTACATTACTGTACTTTCAGACCGGACTAGTGCCGCTACTCAGCATCACGCCACTGAGCTTTGCTGCTTACTGCATAGAATAGAGGCTCTGAGCTCTGCAATTCTCACCTTGTACACTCCATGTCCTCCTGAAACTTTTCAAATGCTCTCCCTGTGCATTAGGAGCCGAGGCATGAATGCAAAATTTGGTACATTACTACTAAATACATGCATGCTTGGCATCTCCTTTGAGAAGCCTGCTGGAAGCACACATTTGCCGAATTAAGCCTTTCCACTGCTCCTGTTCCTTTAGGGTTCAAGACATTTTAGAGCACTGCATCAAATCTCAAGAATGCGATGGAAACCAATTTGATGCGCATGTTTGACCATATTCAGGCTTTGCAAATTCGCAGCATGCAGGAAGCAGTTCGCTTTGTTCTCAAAATTGCGCAACAAATGCTGTTGCGTGTGTCCAAAATTGCACAGCAGGTTGCTTCATTGTGCCCCTTCAAGAAGCATTGTGCAGTGTTCCTCTTCGCCAGATACAGAACCCCAGTCTCACTGTGCCTCCACAGCAGCATCGTTCAGGCTGTGGGCCAGATCCATTAGGGACTTGTGGGCAGCCAGCAGCGCATATGGCTCCACTTTCACCACCTGTATAGCCACATCAAATAATTACTGCCTCTAAGTCACCCACGGTTGATTGGGTCTTGCTTGGATCTGGCAAGTCCAACATGCGAGCAGATTTGTGGCAGCCTTCAACTGCAGCTCAACTGCAGATTTCTATTGGCAGGAAAAGCGTGTAGAAATTAGCAACGAAAATGTCACCAGCATCAAATGTCAGATGCTGTCAAATATATGTGGAATTGCCTGCCCATCACAGGAGGTGCTTTTAGACATGCTGCACAAGACAGGTGAATATCAGCAATGGCATATGACACAGTTTTCAAGTGCTGCTTGCTCCAGGAAGGAGATCTGAGGGTGCAGGTGCGCACCTTGCGGTCATAGGTTGTGAGACCGTTGATTTCGGCTTCCACATCCGCAAGCTCGGTGTAGACCGCGGCACTCAGCGCGAGTGCTGGATCCACCACCAGCTGCTTCAGATGCTCAATGAGGCCCAGGTAGCGCACCTGCATGCATGCCACGCCACCATTCACTAAATTTGTAAATTCAAATTTAATTGCAGGGACCTAATGGTATGCAAATTTGAAGCCGTTCCCTGCTGCAGCAGCTGAGAACGGCTGCATGCAAATCTACCCAGCACTAAGAAAACGGCGTCAAAAGTTGAAAACAAATCAAAACCCTTGAAAGAAGTCTTTCAGGGTGTAAAGTAAATCAAAGCCATCTCCAGCGTTTTCGTAGTGCAGAGTGGACTATATCGGCTAGTGGGCCGCTGACATTGAGCATCAGATGCTGTGAACAAAAGAAACAGGAATGCAGACATCAGGGCAGAGCGAGCGCCAGATGATGGGATTAAAGGCTGCCTCGCAAGTGCAGAACAACAGAATGATCCCCCGGCCAAAGGGCACGGTTCTCAGATGCTGTGAATGTCTAAACTCAGCATACATGAAGTCCTGAGTGGGATCAGCACCTCGAGGGCTGCAGGGCTGGCCTCCATCTCATAGCAGAAGGCGTCCTCTGGGATCCACAGGTGCCCATCCACGCGTAAGCCCAGGCCTCCAAATTCTCCCAGCACTGCAGAGCGAGTCAGCGTCGGCACAGGGGAGTTGGGGCCCACGTATGCATGCATGTCGATGAGGTCGCCCACCTGCGCGCACATGTCGACACATGCTCACAAGCTGAGTAATCCTGTGCAGAAACAGCCGCTCTGCACACCATCTGTGACCGACCAGATGCTTTCAAGGCAGTGAGGTCAAACACACTGACTGGAACATGCCTTGCTCTGTACTTTTATTCGTCCTCAATGGCCACGACTGAAACAGAGCAAAGAGTGCTCCAATTGTAGTGCTTCATTGCGGCAGAGACTGCACAAGGGCAGATGTGGTGATGAGCGGCCATGTTCCACATGAGCTTTGAGTGAACAAAGTCATACATTGCACCATGGGTGTGCATTAATCACAATACTCCTTAAACGGAGCTCCAAACAAGCGTTACTGCAAAGGTGCCCTTGTTAGCAGAAGAGTGCAAGTGCGCACAGGGGCGTCGACCCAGCCAGAGGCGCCGTCGAACAGCCGGGAGGGGTCCAGGGATTTGGCCAGCTGCACAACGCGCGTTGTGTCGTACTGGCCCCAGCCCTCGTTGAAGACAATGTAGCTGATGATGCTGGGGAAGCTCCTGTGCTCCTGCAGCAATCAGCAGCCGGCACCATTCTGTACACTTGAGCATATTCTTTTCAATAATGGAGCGCCCAAACTGTGCTGTGTTGTGCTGTGTTGGCAGAGCAGCAGATCGAGTGCTTCTGTAGGGATGCCACGGGTGCTTGACAGGCATGTCCTTGGTGCATGCACATTGTGCAGCTTGTCACCCTGCTGAACCATGCATGCATCACATGGTGCTGAGCAGGCGAATACGAGATTAGTTCAGGCATGCATGTAAGAGGCCTGAGTAACATGTGAAGGATTGCTAAGTAGGAACAGGGCGGCTCACCTCGATCATGCGAGTGAGTTCGTGCTCAAACTGCGCCTTTTCAACCCCGGCCCTGTAGGACTCTCCCTGGCTGAAAGGGTCCTCCCAGTACATGGAAGGCATGTCCTGCTCAGCGAAGCATCCCTCTCAGGAATTGAATTTGAACTTGAATTGTCTAGCACGTCATCACAGATGGAGGGAGCTCCGTAAGAATTAGGCATGATTCATTTTTTGTAGCTCACCTGCCACACCAGCATTCCAAGCCTGCATGCATGCACAATTTACATCAGCAACCATGGCACTGAACAGCGTTGAATCCTGCTTAGGCAAAAGAGCATGCATTACAGGGTCAGCAGACATATCTGACTCAGCCTCACCTGTCGCAGTGGTAGTACCAACGATCTGGCTCCACCTGCAATGGAGACGCCCCCCAAAAAAAATCAATACCATGCTGAGAATGGCGGTCATTGGAGCATGCTGCTTTGATGAATATGCATGTTGTAGTGGAAGGGAGGCTTGCCTTGATGTGCTTGCGTAGGAGGTTGTAGCCCAGGGACTTTGCAAACTTGATGTCGTGCTGCAGGGCCTCATCCGTGGGCGCTGTGTAGATGCCATCTGGCCAGAAGCCCTGCCACAACATCATTGTCTCATTAATATTCTTATTTGTCACTAGAGCAGCTGCCGTTGCACCATACATACTGAGAATAGCAGCAGGAACTGCCTGCACCAGGAAAACAATTCTTGAAAGAGATCAATTGTTGACAGCCGTGCAAGATTTCAATTTACCTGATCGAGGAAGCCCAGCTGGAAGGTGAACTTATTGTTGAGCAGGGGTCGCAGGTGCTTGCCAGGGCCGACACGGCCAAGAGAGACTTTGCGCATGCCCACATAGCTCGCCACTGCATCTCCTCCTCCCTTGCATCACATGACACATCTCATGACTCACGCCTCAAAGGCTCATGACTCATGCCTTGGAGGCAGGCATTTTTTATGGATGAAAACGCAAGACTCACTGCTAGACCATGCATGATTGACAATGACCCAAAATAGGAGGAAGCACTCACCGTTGAAGAGCTGACAGATGTGTTGCTGGATGCAGCTTGAAGAGACGCCTGCAGGCTATAGAGGTAGGGGGTATCAAATGACCAGAGGTGTAGCTTGCTGCTCTTGTGGCCAGTGACACTCACATTGAAAGGGACCCCGACACGGCCTTGCCCATCAGCCACCTGCGCATGACACAGTACCTCATTGTCAAAAGTTTCAATTCCTCTCAGGATTTCGCATTATCTGCAGATATGCAGGGTCAAGCATTTCTTTCTATATTCAGCAGCTTCTGGCATCTTTCCTAAACTTCTGGCATTCTTCCTAGGATCTGGTGAAAGAGGTGGATGCTCTCGGTTCAGCATAGAGATGTATACGGCAGTATCATTTCGTAATAGCATGTGCAGAACAGGGGGACAATAGCGAACCTTGTGGCCCTCCTTGTCGGTAATGACCACACGTGCAGTGTGGCTCTGCGCTGCAGCATTGCCCAGAACAGTGACCTCTACTGTGGATGTGTCAATGTCAGGGATGATGTCCAGTCGTTCAATGTGAGCCACAGGAACCTGCCAGCATCACACATCCATCATTGCATGCATGCAAACACCCAATCCTTAACATACATGTACCACATCGCATGCATGACATGCACAGCAGGATCCTCTTTTGGATCGTGAAAATGAAGGCTACCACATGACATGCACAGCGGGAGACATCACTGATCGTAATGAGTGAAGAGGACAAGGTAACAATCCCCTGGAGGTCAAGGAATGAAGGGACTCTCATGACTCACCGGTTCCAGCCAGACAGTCTGCCAAATGCCGGTAGAGGAGGTGTACCAGATGCCAGAGGGGTGTCGAGGTGGGTGGCGCCTCTGCTTGCCAACTGGCACATGGGCAAATTCAGTCGGGTCAAAGACCCTGACTGCCAGCTCATGCACGCCATCAGCGCTCTGGTTCAGGGCGTCAGTGATGTCAAAATGGAACTTGTCATACCTGCAGACACACAGCACAAGAGCCGATCTCTGCCACAGCATGAGAGTCCATGGTGGACATGACAGATCACATCCCTTTCAAGAGCTACACTGCTTGTCATGCACCATACAAGTCAATCTCCTTTTACAGTTGCAAAATAGACCAAATGTGGGCTCATGCCAGAAGAGTCATGCATGTCAGGGATGCTGGCAGAGCGAAGGCACTTACCCGCCCTGGTGCAAGCCCATGCGCTGGCCATTGACAAATACTTCCGCCTCCCAGTCCACAGCGCCAAAATTCAGCAAGATGCGTTTGGCTGAAGCACCCTGCATGCCAGCTGCCACGTTCCAGTTCTGGGGGACTGTGAAGTTGCGTCGGTACCACATGCGCGAAGTGCCCACATCTGAGCGGCCCACTCCTGCACACATTGACTAGGATCAATGCATGACAGCCAACCACATGCGGCAGCTCAACAACAACCAACATTTAACCTAAGTTGCTGCATGCGCTCTGATATGGTGATGTCAACACATGAGTCATGCACTTCAAAGAAGCATTCAATGCTTCGCGCAGTGAACATGCAGGACATAAATTTCAGGCATGCGCATTGATATTCTGCCTGCAAGTGCGCACTTGCAGCTGTAAATATGAGCGCACCGGACAGCGGGGCTTCAGTGGGGAATGGGACGACTATGCGCTTGGACAGCTGGCGGCCAGAAGGGGGCAAGGCCATATCTTGCCACACCCTGCAGGTAATCACGTATTTAAGCCCACTTCTGTATTGCATCTAGCCTGGATCATCATAGCCGAGAGGACAGAACAGTGTCATGCTTCAGCTTATTGGAATGTCTGGGCAGGGCCACAGGCAAATGCTTGTTTTCCAACATGCAAGCAGTATTCAGAGGACATGCCACGCATGGTGCATGGGAGGCGCAAGGTGGAAGCACTCACCCATAAGGCTCAAACTCCCAGATGCCATTGAGGTTGTGCCAGTGCTTCCTGGACATCTGGGGTCTTGGGTACTCTGGCAGGGGGCTGGTGGGGTCCACATCAGCTGACCAGGGAGTTGGCAGATGGTTATTGACGCAGATGCTGCCTTGAGGCACGTTGAAGGGATCACAGGGCAGCCCCTCTTGTGTGACTCCCATGTGCTGGCTCTGCATGCAGGCACATCAACCGTTAAGACATCCCAGCAGTTCAGGCAACACAAAAGGCAGGAAAGGAGCAGGCATTTGAAAGCATGCACTCAGAGTCGCAGGAAGTCCATGTGCTGTCCCGATCCTGACATGTATGAGATGTCAGATGTCACGTGACTGCAAGAATGAGCAGCAGGGTGCCAAGTATACCTTGTTGAACCTGCCAGGGCCAGTGACTGGGATCCCATTTGGGAACAGCAGATCGAGCCTCTCCGTCTCTGGCTGCGGCTGCAAGGCCTGCTCATCAAGCAGCACTCAGCCAATAACGCTTGCTTAATTGACAAACATCATCATTAAAAATTGCAATATGAAAAGGTGCATCGGTAAGATCAATTTTCTAGTGAATGGGCAGACCTTCAGGACTTCTGCAGAATCTGCGGCCCTGTGAACACCTGGGTTCAGGTGCCTCGGAAAGCGGAACGAAGCTCTCTCGTGGTCAGGGATATGAACAGCTGCCAATCGAAAAAGGGCAGCAATCAAAAGGACAGCTGCGCAGGCCTTCAGTATCTTCTTGAGCTGCAGGCTTGTCATGTTGCTGGTTTCCTGGGAGCTGACCAGGCTCTCAGCTAGAGTACGCGATGATCCTGAACACGTTTTCACTCCCTGCATATTAAAGCAGAAATCGCCAATACAACGACGAGACGTAAGAGATTTCCCCAAACCACGACTCCCTCGTGATGGCTCTAGTAACAGGTACCCATTTCAATTGCCTTGTACCGATCAAGTCGCTTCAAGTCCCACCAAAATCCTTTATATCCTCACACAAAACGTGGCTTTGGAACGCCGTCACCAAGAAACACCGCTGATCTATTGCCATCAACTCATGGACATCAACAACTGAAAGATCGAAGTCGACTTGCTTAAGCACACCTTGTCAGATGTATTCATGAGATGTTTTGATGCCACCTTACGACCATGTGGCAGCCAGTGTCGGCTCGCCTGCCAGAAGCGGTAGAGCTGATCTATTAGATCAAGCTTAAAATAGCACTTGACTTGACAGTGTGTGTCTAAGCTGCATGATTCAAGTTCAACCAAGTGCTTCCAAGGGAAACAGCTTGAATTAAAGGTTCTGAGGAGCTCTTACGAACATCACGGTGAGCTGAGTGTGCAACTGCGTATCCTCAAATGCATGCTTCAGCCACACCTCGAACGAGGACTTTTAACGGAAGTGCCAAACCGTGACGCTGTGACTCAGCTCAATTTAAATTCACCTTTATCCATCTGTAACACTGAATGTGGGTCGAGAGGGAGCATCTTCACCAACAAAGGTTCACAGAATATATTTTGAATTTGCATTGCCCGGCTACAGTCTAGGTACCCATTAATCAATCCATGATGCGCGGCGCATGCGCAGTGCGCGTGTGCAAACTTCTCAAGGATTTAAGGTGGCCAATTGTGTATATCATACATGATGTCAGCTCTCCAACACCATACAGCTATATACATCTCCTGCAGCTCATTTCCACGCATTGGTGCTCAATTCAATTCACTAAACAGGGGGCTACACACAGAGCTGCCAATTTGATGTTTGGCAGTCAATAGGACACTCTAACTCTGTTTCGCAAACAATGATGCTTCAAAATTGGTGTGCATTTGCACAAAATCATGGCAGCCACGCAAAAATGCTCGCTGAGGCCATGTTTGCACAGCCACAAGCCGAAACAACAATGCTGCACAAGCTATCCTAGAAGCTGCAAGCACACCGGGCAATCCCGAGTCTACATCCTAGTCAACAGTGTTCAATGCTCTGTACAAAATCAAAAATTGGTCCAAGAAAGGATCCCCGCCGCCTAGCAGCAGGCGCCAAGCTTCTGCTGCAGGCGTGCTTTTGCAGATGAAGCCACAAGGCTCGCCTCTGCAGGGAGCTCTGCCAGTCGCTTGATCCCCTGAGCAGCCACAAAAACCGTAACATCAGGCAGCTGCCATCAGATATGTCACATGCACCTCCAGTTTGCCAGCCCACGCATGCTGTGGTGTGTAGAAAACAAGGCTCAAACAGACGGCATGGATCATTAAACATCTCCGTAATATTACTTTGCACCGCATCACCACTGCACATGGAAGTGCTCTTGACAGTGCAGTGACCAATTGAACTTTCTTTTCGGAAAGCTCTATCTTTATCTGCAGATGACCACTCAATGCAAACCTTATTCAAACATCAGGACACGCTTTTCTTGTCTATTGAAGCATGCACAATCACAAATGTTTTGTCGTCTCACCTGCACAAGCCTCCGCTGCCAGGGGAGGTCGATCAGGAATCCCCCATGGCCGGCAGTGGGGTGGTACATGACACTGGCAGTGGCATGCGCATCCAGGATGTGCTTTGCCACCAGCGGCGCAGGAACAAGGTCGTCCTTCTCTGACAGGGCCACCAGCGCGTGAGCTGGCATGTCCTGGGGCCACAGCATTAGCTCGTGCCAGCGGAACTTTCGGCAGAAGGTCTGCGCGCATGCATGCAGCCAAATCAGAATTCATGCTTTCAGCGCTGCTGTGGGCAATCTTTGCACATGCATAGAGGCACCGCCTACAAATGAATCTCTTCAAGGAGATAATATGGCAAGCAACGGTGCCCGGAAAGCGCATATCGCATATCAACGAGCGCATGTTCCATCATTAAAGACCACTTCAGCATGCGCGATGACGCAATGGCACGCCGCACTGAAATTTCTGCAGAGCTCAATAAGATGGGAATGCATGTGGTGCGCAAGCACTTTGCCGATCTTGCATGTTTGAACCACATGCTTGCACCTGTTGAGAACATGAGAGACTTGGTGGGTTCCTGATCAGGCGCAGGGTGACTGGACGCTGACCTCAGCGATGATGAGGTCGCGCGAGAAGAGGAAGCGCGCGGCCGCCACCAGGCCGGCCAGGGAGCCGAGCGCGTCCGATAGTTTCGGCACCCTGTAGACGAAGTTGTAGAGCAGCTGCGGGTAGCAGGTCAGGAAGCAGACCGGGTCCACAAGCGCCTGATCAGAACACACAGCTTCCGTCAGCGCTCCTGCAATTCCCTATTGCCGGGGAATCCCAGGGAATACCCCTCCCTCTTTTGAAAATTTTTGTAGGGTTCGCTCACTTTCAGCAAATCCCAAAGTCCAACACAGCCTCCAGTGTCTTTACTCTGGCATCATAACTGGTCCCGTTGCCAGCGAGACAGCCTTTAGAAGAGGACGAGGAGCAAGAAAATGAGGTCCAGAGCACAAGCACAACGCTGCAGCACAGCACCCGGAGCACAGCCAATGCCGGGGAAAACGATGCAAGCACGCTCATGCGTCTGCAGGGAGATGTATAATTAGCAGGGGAAAAGATCCGCGCGCTCACCAGAGAGTGCACGACGCTGCGGTGCAGCTGAGTCACGCGTGAAGCGCAGAAGGTGCCATAGCTGTGCGCAACGAAGCAGGCCTCGGGGAATCCGTGGCGCCACAGAATGGCCGCGGCAGCATTGGCCACTTCGTCGACGTCCCTCGCGCGCAGCTGCAGGCGCAGGCCCACGTGGGGAGCCTCCAGTAATATCATGGGGGACCCCGGGCAGGCCACAAGCGTCTGCTGGATCAGGCCCAGGTAGGGCACCTGCTCAGGGCGAAAGAGATGAGTCAACAACGTAGTTGTGGGCTTATCGTTTGCCCAGATTCAGAGCAATTTGCAGGATACGATACACCCACTGGACTCCAGAGCTGATTCTGGAGCCAGGAAGAGTCTTACTCCTGGGCAAAAATGAGACATGCATGATCCTCTGTGGGTTGAGACGACCCTGATTGCACTGAATGCACTTGCAAATGGAGGAACACAGTATGCTGCACTCGGAAGAAATTGAATTTTCATGTTCAGGTACGTGCAGCAATAGAGCTGCACTAGAGACCACTGCACTTGGGGATTTGCTTGCACGCAGACACCTGGGCAGCCCCAGTATGACACAGCTAGGCAGTGGGCGAAGTGCAACACCAGAGAGCAGAGCCTTACCATGCCCAGGCCGACGCCGTGCAGGAAGAAAATAGGCCGAGGCCCGGGGTCGCTCGCATCGCCGCCGTCTTCTGACCGCAGCGAGGAGCAGGAGTCCCCCCGGCGGTGCACCACGGATCTCCCCACGCCCATCAGCATCCCCCTGGCGCAGCTGCTTGCACATGACGCACAGTCAGCACGGCACAGTGTTTGAAAGCCTCCGCAGGAAATTCCTTTGCATGGAAATTAACAGCCCTTTTGTAGGGGAAACAAGCAGGATGCGCACAAATGCACATCATAAACATTCAGCAGAGCAAAAACATTGAAACCTCCTCAGAAACCATCATTGCATGGATCTCTACAGAGACACTTGCAGTGGACACAAGCAGGATGCGCACATCATGCACACTCAGCAGAGCAAAGTAACTTAAAAGCTCCAAAGAATTTGAACCTCCACAGAAACTCACTTTCTGTATCGAGTTCGACAGAGACAGTTGCTGTGGACAGAAGCAGGAAGTCCATAGGATATTTCTCTGCAGAAAGTAATACAGTAAAGGTTCTGTGTTGTGCAATGAGTCTTGGCGCTACACTACCCGGCAACTTCCCAAAGAAGTGCTGTGCGACTTTGTGAGAATTTTGAGGCGAATGTCAGCTCACTTGGATTTTGAATTGAACATTGACACACCTGCCAAGTGAGCTGGCGTCCACATCAATGTCCACGCTGCTGCGGCCGGACACCGATGGCGTCTCTGCCGGTGACTCATCGCATGACTCGCACACCGCTGACTCAACCCCCTGCACCACTGCTGCTGCCGCCGCCGCCACCTGCTGCTGTGCCCCCACCATCGCCTGATCAGGTCGCCTGATCCAGTAGGTGAAGCCCTGTGTCAACACACAGCAAGCTTCCCTTCAGCATCCTCCGCTCTGCCACACTTGCTGCCTGGTTTCACACCAAGTCCACCTGAGGCTGTCAGCACCAAAGTCTCTTATGCCATGACGCTATTTAATCTAAACATTCAATCCGTGGACTGCAGAGTCAGCTCATCCACAGGCCTGAAAGGCCGCTTGTTCCACACAAAACACCGCCTTTGTCCCAGGACCTTTGTCAGCAGCAATTATAATGACTTTCAAGAGGAAAAAAATTCAGCGCACACCTGGCAGGTATCCAAACGGAAGCCCATCTGGCGCAGCAGGGCCGCAGCAAGCGCCGAGACAAATTCGCAGCCTAAATGCAGCGCCAGGGGCTTGGGCAGAACTCGCAGGTCCTCCCACACATGCGCCATGAAGCTGATGTCAGCATTGCGCCCCTCCGGAAACCTCACACCCCACTCCGCCTCTATCTGGTCCACGAAGTCCGACACCGCCCGTCGCAGCTGCACGCACATTTGAACACATCACAACTACGGCTTTTGTTTTGTGATGCATGTGAGATGTGGCGCCGGCGATGGGGAGACTGGGGTGGTGGCAGGATCCCTGAACCAGATATGTGGGTCTGTGAACAAAGCAGGAGCAATGGTATTCCAGAGTATGTAAAGCTTGCACCATTGATGTCAGCAATAAAATTCTTCTTGTTGCATGGATTGCAGCGGAGGTTAGGCCCCTGAAGGTGTACGGATGTACCTCTGATGGCAGTCCCTCCAGCGTTCTGAAGTAAAAGCCATAGGCGACAAAGTCCTCCACATTGCCTCTCTTAATGGTCTCGGCGGGGGCTCCATGGAACCAGCCGCTGAAGAAGTCCTCAATGCTCATGCAGCCCTTGAGCTGAAGGAACCTCCTTTTGACCTCTGCCACCCTCTCCACATCATACTCTGTCTCCACCAGCTGATTGATGACGCCATACCTGCGCAGCCCAGCTCCGTCAGAATACATTTGAACTTAAAGGTAAGGGCCCCTCGATCATGGGACAGCCAGGCCCTGTCACCAGGATGGTCAGTGACTCAGCAACATTGCAAGCCCCAGCTGAACAGCAGCAGTGCACTTGCTGGGCGTCATGCACTCCAGCAGGGCACCAGGGCATTGGTCAATAATGCTTCCAGCAAATGGAGCAACCACCTCTCCTCGTTATGCAGCACAAGGTTTTCATCTGGGCATTACGGTTGAAAAGTCCAATGTTTTGAAAATTCACGCTGATCCGAGTATGCTGTCGCTGTGGAGAGTGCGCTAGCCCCTTTCAGACTCAGGCATGCTCTATGAAACGTGGAGATGCTCAACGTGCTCCATTCAGACGCAAAACCATTCTCAAGGAGATTGTTGAGGGGTCCGTCAGGAAGTAAAGACGGCGCACCTTCCACGGTGCCATGCATAGTACGCCAGCTCGATGCAGATCCAAACCGCTAGGATTTGGTATACACCACCGTGCATGCTCCCCCAAGAGTACACACAGTGCCCTATGAGGGAGGCCGTGAATAGGGTGGTGAGCGTCAGTCCGTTGGCCGCCGCATTCTGCTGCCCCTGCTTGCAGAGTTCTGGCACAGAAGACTGCACACATGCCCCCAACAGACGAGCGTCTGCGGCAGACGCGAGCATTTTTTCGCCTGCAGCGCCTCTCGGATGTTTGGTGACGGAGAGCCTCAGGGGAAGGATTGCCTCAACTCCGAGCTAGAACATCCGGCCTTTCTACATCCATCGGCCTCGTTCTAGAACATTGGACGCCCCTAACATATACGTGCTACTTTATTATTGAACGGCTTCCGTCACGGTTCTCGAGCGATAACGCCCCAAACGGTCACTCCTTGCTTTATGCCCCCCTATCCAAAGTGTGCTACACACAGCCCATAACTGTAAGCCTCTACCCAAATGCAGAACGAGGAGGTGTGTAACTTCCCCACGAAGAGACTGCGCGCTTAGCAAATGGTGGATCACGCAACTTACAGGTGGCGTGAGGGGGGAGCTGCTTCGGGCCCCCCGCCCGACACATCATGACCTACTAAGATATTGCAGCAATTTTTCTAAACCCCCTGACCCTTACAGCATTGACACCCATGCCTGGAATAAATCCATCATGCATGATGTGTTGAAAAGGTTCCAGCCGACGGCTGGAACAGCCGCGCAGGAGGATCCATTAAATTTTTGCAAACATGCTCGGTGTACACCGGTGACCGAGCGGTGCGCGCTGACGCTGACATGTGAATTTGGGTCGACCCAAATGACGTCATATCATGATGATGCATGCATGCGATACGGTACCGCCATCAAACGCGTGCACATCATGTCGACATGTCTGGCCGCCAGCTGCAGACGCCGTCAGCTGGCCAGCCCGCTGGGCTGAGCCCGGGGCTGAGCGGCCAAACGCGAGGGACGAACTCTGGCAATGCAGCTTGATCTGTAGAGCTTGAAAATATAGCTTGCTAGCTACCCTGCAGGGTTGGGCACACAAACCGGAACAGCAGTGTGAGAGCGAGAAAAGATCTTCAAAGTATTGCCACTTTGTCTACACTTGCATTCTCTTACATTGCTCAGTACACTAGCACACAAGATCAGACCTCTGCTGCAGCATAGATGCCATCAGTGGTGCGGGCAGCATGATGGTTGTTCAGAGGTTCCTACTGGGTTGCAGCAGTGCATGCTGCGGCAATTCCTGTGTTGTAGTTCCTTGAAGAGTGTTCTTGAGCACGATTGCTGCTCATCACCCCCAAAACCCCCTTTCTACGGCCAGATTGTTTCAAAGTTCCTGTACTTCAGACCTGCAAGTTTCCTTCGATCAAGTAGCTCTGACTTTGCCAAGAACCCCGTCTTGGTCACCGCAATTCCCTCATCTTAGCTGCACCACGACTCCTCGCATGACATGAGACAGAGAAATTTCCCACGCCCAGCCACCCACTTCACCAAGAGAGCTCCACGGTACATCTGGCCCAGTAATTATGACAAATGTGCATGGCCCTCACTAGACTCACACACAGCGCAGCAGCTCCCTTGCCTCTTTCACAGCTTACAGAAGCAGAAATGGAAAGACTTGCGGTTGGCGGCGGCGGCCTATCGGCGGCGCTTGGGGCGGCCGGTGCCAAAGCCGATGCGGTCTTCTTCCATGGTGTGGTCCATCGAGGGGCCAACTGGCTCGTCCAGCAGCATTCCCTCCTGCAGCAGACATCCACAGCAGTGCCCTTCAGATCAAGACCTTTTCTCATAAACTTGGAAATCTAAAGTTCATGCAGTGGATGACTCAGGGACCTGCTCAGTCAGGGCTCCAGGACAGACTTGGGTACTTCGCTTTGAGGATGTCGGTGCCTTGCAAGAAAACAGGCAGGGGCTAAACAGGCCGTTTGCATGCCCTCTTTCCAGGCTCCAAACCTGCCAGAGGTCTGGACACACGAGTGGATCGATAAAGGCGAAGCACGCAGCTTAGCCCTGCCAAAATATCAACCCATCTGGCAATGTTTAGCCAAGCGCTGAACAGCTGCGGTAGTTTGATCTGCCGCAGGACGTCATGAAAGCAAACATTTACCTGAGTGCCGCCGCGCGGGTCGGGCTCCGATTTGAGAGCGGTCTTGGCCGCCTCAACGCTCGCATCCGATGCCGCCTTGGCCTTGTCGGCCGCCTCTGTGGCGCCTGCCATCCACCGCATGCGCTCCTCAAGCGCCCCCGCCATCTCCTCACACGTCCCCATCCTGCGCCCAGCAGATATACTCACTCTACAGATCGCATTGCTGGACGAGCGACGGTGCCATAGCACCACCTTTTGTGTCCCAGGTGGCAAATAGCTGCCAGCTAAAGAGCAAAAAATTCGGCTATAATAGACGAAGTCCTCAGCACGCGTCTCCCAATAACAGAATATTTCATGTTGAGGGTGTTGGAGCCTGGCAAAGGGATCAGGATAGCACATCGTGCAGAGCACTTTCTGACAGAACTGACAAAATCCCCAGGTCTTGTATGCCAGCCCATTGCAAGCCGGTCGAGCAGTAGGATTGGTGTTGACAAGAGTGAGAGCATCTGACCGGATGACTGAATTGCCTGCCAGAAAACTCAAGTGAGAAGTCCATATATGAAGCCTCACAGCTCAGCACTGACAAGCGCACCAGGAGGCGACTGCGTCGAGGATGGGCTGCAGCTGTTCGCGGCGCACGTCGCGCGCGATGCTCTCATGCACGTGCAGCCGCTGCGCGCGCTGGTCCAGCTTGCCTTTCACGATGCCGCTGTGGAAGCAGTCGGTGATGAGCAGGTCCTCCAGCTGGCGGATGTTGCCCAGCTCCAGCTGTTCCAGCAGCTCCCCGTACGTTATCGACTGCGCACACATCAGATTGTGAAGTTGAATTCCAAGTTGGCCAGCCACAGTCGCTCTTGCTACTTCCGCACATGCGAACTACGAGAGTGATTCGCCCAGCTGCTCTAGCAACTCCATCATTGAATCACAAATGACAAGCCTCTGCTGTGTCGGCAGCATCTTGCATGCTATCTATGGCGCAAATGCATCAGGGTGAAACTTGAAAGTTGAACATTGATGAAAAAGTGTCAGCTGTCTACCGTGATCCCTCTAGTAACCCCGCAGCATATATCACATGCGCATTGGGTATGCATTGACTCCACATGTGGCGTGGGGTCCTTCCAAAGTTCTTGTCTCGAAGGCTGGTCCCTGCAGTTTGTCACGAGTTTGGACACATGGCAGGGATCACCTTTTTGCTCTCTGCTATGGAGATGACCGTCAGCTGCCGCAGCTTGAGCAGCTGCTGTTCGTTCAGGCTGGGCAGATTTCCGGCATTTCCTGCATTGGCACAGATCCTGTGAGGCTAAGTGTTAATTTCTTTCAGCCGATGACCCACACGAGGGCTTTCTCCAGAGCAGTGAAGCAAGCATTGGGAACATACAATGCAATTGTGTGAGTGCACCTTTATAATCCGACCAGGTCCCATATGCGAACAATTGGAGCAGCTGGTGAGCTTTTAAGCACTCAGAGTTCTCCAGCTGCAGAGCACCATCGACGAGTCAAGTTTCTTAATGCAGCAAGCAGTACGGTGCTGTGTCAATGGTAAGTACTCAAAACATTGCTTTGCTCTCTTCAAGACCAGTGTGCTCGGCCATCCTGGCAGAATACTGGCTTGATGCATCGGGTTCTTGATGGCAAGATCAGACCCCGGCTGAAAACACGGGAAGTATAGTGGGACATCTAGCAAAGTTCAGGTTGGATGTGATCACCTCCTTCACGTTCGGGAGATCTAATAGCTCGCCAAATGTGAAAATGCCAGGCTCTGCTGTGACTTTCTGGATCAGATCTGCGAGGGCCAAGCCCCGTGCGCCCTTGGCCAACAGCAGGTATCCTTCTAGTTTTGACCCAGCATCCATTCTGATTGCTTTATGGGCCCCAGAAGCCCTGCCAAGGTAGGAGCGCTTGTTTGCACCACTGACTTGATGCAACCAAAGTGGATATGAGCGACTTGGAGTAGCGTCCAGTCGGCAGGTTCCTGATTTTCTTAGAGCCTCTAAGAACACAGCAATAGAAACACAGAAAGTATTCTCATCGTTCACATCGAGCAAGTTTCACGTCTGTACAGTATTCCATGATCGTCAGACGGCGTTCCCCGATTTGAAAAGGCCAAAACAGGCAACCGCGGGACACGGGACAAAAAGATCTCGGGCAAATCTGACACAGCAAAAGTCACTTTCCTTTTTGAGCCGTAGGGATTTGTGGGAGCTTCCAGTCGTTTCTGGAGGGGTGTTCAGCTGTCGGCTCTACGTCTGTTGTTTGTTGCGCCACCCTTTTACGCACAGCACCTCCCAGCCCCCTAATCATGTCTTTGGGACGTTTCCTGGTCGAGAAGCACACTAAGATCGCTGCAGTGGTCTTCCCAGTGTCTTTGCTTGGAGGCCTTACTTACACATTGAAGACAGGAGAGTCCCCGCTTGCAGACGCCAGAGACTGGGTTCAAGGTGTGTGCATGGATAAGGTCGCCCTGTTCCTGTACAGTATTCTCTGCCCTGGCTTCATGCATGCCGAAAGAGTCTCTTGATGGCGTTGTTAACCCAAGAGTGCACCTTCGTGGCTCCCCGTGCCCACTGTGCCCTTCCTGTCACTGTATGTCAGTAAAGCTGTGCAGACCCTCAAAGAGAGGTCAGGGCTATGGATGGGCTATTATGGGCTATCCAACAGATTTGTCTTGATGCATGACAAGGTTCTCTTATGACGTGCAGGCAAGGACCCTCAGCACAACATGTACACCTTGAATTTCAAATTGGGTGGCATCGGCAGCAAGTGAGCATGCGTGCTCCACTATTAACGAATGACCAATGGCCGGGAGTGTCGCACGGGTTTCTGATGATATGTACTTGAAAAGCAGCATTTGCTGAAATTTTGGTCGTGAGGGCTGCCCCTTCTAGCAGTCTCTGTTTCATCCAGCTGTAGATTTGTACACACTGTAGAATTATGCCTGTCTTTAGCGGAAGATCATGGCAAGATTTTGATGAGGGAACAGCCATGCAAGAAGGCTGTCAGAGTTTGAGAGATATACACGCGCAACCAAGGCGCAAGAGGATGTCTGGATCCTGAAGGTTTTGTGAAGACCAGCCAGAGGTTGGTCAGTCTACTATGAGTGTGCTGGGGTTCAAACTTTTTGATTGAGAGAGTCTCCTGGACAGCAGAAGGGAGATGCAGAGCTTGAACTGATGCAGCAAGGAACTTGCCTGTATATGCGTGGCCCCATCTTGAGGACACATTTTGGAGAATTTGACTCAGGAGTGTGAGTGTGGAGCATCAGAAACAAACTGAATCCTGCAGAATATGAGACGTGATGATGCTGGCAGCTGTACATACATCTGGCATTGAGTTTGACAGTGCCATTTGGATCTGTCTATACTTCTGCTGTGATCTGAAGAAACATGTCGCTGGCAAGTGGAGGTTCATTTATCTGAATGCTGGAATGACATTGAAAAGGTATGCAGTGGCAGACTTGTTGTGGCCCTCGCATCACGCGTACATTGTACGAGGAATCTTACAAAAGCGTGCATTCAAATGCGAATGATTGTTCCAGCCAGTGTTCTACCATATGTGTGTGGAATGAGTTGTGCGCGTTCTGTCAAAGGTGAACGACACAGCAAGGCTTTGGGTGTAACCGATATATATTCCATGAAACTCTCGCGAAGTTCTTGATCCAGCGCTAGCGCTGTTGACAAGATCATTGGGCACAGATACAAGCGTGGTGGCCACCTAATTTACAACAATATCATCAAGTTGAGGGAATCCAATGAAGGCCTACTCGCATCGCATGTTGCAACAGATGTGTCTACATAGGGACTGACCGTGCCAATTCTTGCGTGAGTGAAAGACCTTGGCCACACCACAAGCTCATGGAAAGCTCATGGTGTTTCCCCTGACTATATACAGACCCCGTAGACTCTACGGGCCCTCGGAGGGCCCTCTAGGACAACATGTTTGCAAGAGCCTTGCCTAAAGCTGGCAGGCTCTTGACCATCACATCTGGATCTGGTGACTTCAAAATTTTTAAAATTATCACCCCAGAAACATAATTCACTGACTGAGCTACTGTCACGCCGGTCTCCCTTTCTCTGGCTTTATCTAAGCCTTCATGGTGCTAGTGCTCAGCAATCCTCAAAATGCCTCTGGTCATGACACACTGCATCTCTCAAACAAAGACTCACAGCGGCTGACCAGTATTGTCCAAAGGTCATATCAGTGTGGCCCTTAACAGAGGGCTGTCAAAACATATCACCCACACCAAAAAATAGACAAGAGCTGTGCAACACAGGAATTTTGTCATCAAGTCTTGCAGCTCAAGTGCCGCGCACAGCAAAAAGCCTTGCCTTGCATTTCCAAGAGACTCGCGAGTTTCTGCTGGACATTATTAAGTCAACCAACTGCTCTTATGAGCACCCAAACGGCCCCAAAAGATCACCAGAGAAAGGCGGTTTCTAGGAGTATCTTAAACAGCCAATGCTCCTCACTGCTTGCGCAGTGCTTGCAAAAGATCAAGTCCAGCCAACAAAGAAATGTGAAGCTTAATTTCCTAGGACATCAACACCGCAACAAGCCCAGTGATTTTCCCAGTGCACATCCCTACAATCTGGGCATGCACTGAGATAGGGAGCTCACATCTCACGTGGCCAACACCAAGGCTTTGTCCTGCCGCGTTTCACACCGAATGAAGAGACAAGTAAATGGTCTGGATAAGGAGATGTCTATACATTCCAACCCCATGGCATGATGGGCGCTAGGAGGGTATACAATAAATGCTACCTAAGGAGACATCCACTAGTTCAAGTGCCTGACAACAGAGCCAGATGAAAGGAAACAGGAGAACTCAGTCATTAAACTCGACCCAGTGAAAAGACTGTGAACACTTCACGTGCGTACAGCCACTAGGGAGACCCCAGAATCGCCTCTGGATATTTAACAAGGACGAGACAACTCGACCTTGACCAGAGATCACTCCAGACTGACAGCCGTTGCTCCTTACTGTTTTGGCCCTTTTAGTGAATAGATCGTCACAGGCAACCCCACGTCCTTGGGATTCCTGGCCTTTCAGAAACTAGTGAGCACTTGTGGCACTCCAGGGAATAAATATTTGCTAATTTGCAAAAAAGAGAGTCTTGCCTTGCCTCATTAGTTGCATTCCCTGTACTCTGCCCAACTGGCACGGCCAGAAGAGAAAGAATGAAATAACTAGTGCACGACAGCTATGAGTACCTGGCTGGTCCCCCTAAAAGCATCCACTAAGGTGGGCCTTCCTCCCCTATTCGATGTCCCAAGCTTGGCTGGTGGGTTTTCCCAATACAAGCGCTGCAGAAAGATTTGAGATCGTTCTTGTGCCCAGAGAAGCACAAATATGCCAGCCCTGCGTACAAGTGCCCTGGCTCCTGCCAATGAAACATCCTAGTCCCAACGCTCTGCAGCCTCTCTGCTACCCTGCTGACACAGCTGCAAACATGCCCGTGTGTAAGAAGCACCTGCGCACTAATCTAACAGGGACTGAGAGGCCGCAGCACCTCCCACCCACCAAGTCTAAAGACCACCCAGTTCGTCTGAGACCCCACAAGAGATCCTATAATTTCCGAGGGGCACCTTCCATACCCTGATATTCCCTCGCTGACCCCTGGCCATTTCCCCCCAGCTTCTCTAGAGCGCCCAAGGTCTCAGCAAGCGCGTTGCCTGTGAGGGTGGAAGGTTCTTCTACCTGTTGAGAATGGCCCACTTTGCGGCCAAGGCAGGGGGGCTTTGCCGCTGCCTTGGCCCTAGTAAAGTGCGTTTGCGGCGTGGCCAATGGCTAGAGAATACTGAATGAAATTTTGAAATATTTCTACTCCTCCTTGCGGGCGGCTTCGCGGGGCACCGCATGCATGAGCATGCCCTTTGCCAGACCCACCACTAGAGTGTAATGCTCTGTCTCCCTTACTCCCTTCGGGCCTCCCATCTGCAGCAGCAACACTCCTCAGACACTGTACCCAACAATCTGACAATGACAACATACTTGACGGGAAAGCCTTCAGCCAAAAAGAGGATCCTGCGCACGGCCTTGCCTTGCCATTGACGCTCGAGACAGACTGCTGACTGATAGAGGGCAGGAAACCTAGCTGGCAGAAAATGCGAGGCAGCTTTTACTCAAAGAGCACAATGGCAAGATTACATCCCTCTACAAAGGAAACTTCTACCTGAAACATGCATGACCCTCCTGAAAACCAGGGCAAGTCCTTGTAGCCTGGCTTTGATCCCCGCCTCTGTCCCCTGGCAGTGCCTTTCTCATCTCATGGCAGAGCCTTTCCTATTGAGAACAGGCGTTGCCAAACTACAGCCTAAATGAATAACCTCTTTTTAAGAAACACGTAGATCTACATTTAATAGCCAGTAGCTAGATATGTATCCCCCTGTTAAGAATAGGGTCGGGGTGCTGACCTCTTCGGCGAGGCGGAAGGTGAAGTGCTGCATGAGCGTCGCCATCGTGCCCAGCAGGCTCACCTTGGCCAGGTTCTGGCCCACGCAGTTTCGCGGCCCCTCTGCAAAGGGGAAGTAGCGCTTTGGGCGCATGCTGTCACCTGCGCGCAGCCCACAGCACACAAGGTCATTTTTTGCTGCCTTGTCTGCATGTCGTTTGCTTGCCAGCCTGTACAGGCCCTCACGGGAAGTTTCACTGCTGATCCCCTTTCTGCACGTGTTCTAGCCAGGCTATCACTCGTTTGTACACACCTTTCAGCGCCCAACTCCAACAAATGCTAGCCCCTTGTTCACATGTTGCACACATCATGCATGCCAACAAGATGCACCACAAGGAAGCAGCTGTCATGCATGAACATTTCAAAGTAATTCCATCTTTGCTGCCGTTTGCATAGCGAGGATTTCTCTCACCAAGGACCAAAGAGCAGACCAAAGAGCAGACCAGAGACAGTGCATGCAAGCATCAGAGCTAGTGCACAGAGCATCACTGAGCTTGGCAGCGTACAATCAGAGACCGTCAACCATGCGGGCATTAGTCGCGTTGAGGGATGCTGACGAGATCGTTGACTCACCCTCGTCGATGTCGGCGTCGGTGAGGCCGCGCGTGCCGCCGTTGCGCGTTCCCTCCTCCCACTCCTTGTACCACTCGCGCGGCAGAGGCAGCTTCTCCGGGACCGCGTACTCCGTCCCGGGGGTCAGCCACCGCTCTGCACATGCAAGTTCGAATTCAAACGTAAAATCAAAATCAGAGTGGCATATTCGATGATACTTGATGCGAACAAATAATCACGGGCCAGACCGCTGAGCAACCTGTCAACAGTACACATAGTATATGCTTATCTGCTTGCCAACAGACCAGCATATGCAATTCCAGCAGCCCCAGCAAGCAGATCAAGGTGCTCTTCCATACGATGTCAGTCAGGGCTTCTGCAAGATGATGCAGAAGACACAGCAAGAGCCAGCCGTCAAAGCACACATCAATGGGCGATGCTGTTTACAGGGTAGGAGGGCGCACCTGGCTTGAACTTCTCGGGCTCGTCCCAGTTGTAGGACACGTTCTGCATGGCGTGGTGGGGAACCCAGATGGCCGTGTCAGCTGGAATGTGCAGCCGGCCTCCCAGGGTGATGTCATGGGTGTTGCTGACGCGCACCTGCCCCACGGACACCGGCGGGTACATGCGCAGCGCCTCCTGCGGCGCCAAATTCAAATTCAAATCAAAACTTCAAAATCCCAAAATTTAAATTTTTTTCCAAATCCTGAATGCGAGATCCATGTCAAGCCCATCGCTGAAGCCCGCTCATACAGGGCAGGCAAAGCATTATGTTCGCACACACGATCCATGATGGCCGCTTCGCGGGGAGGATCAATAATGTGAGCCTGTCTCATCAAGTTGCATGACAAGATCGCATGCACGCATGTCTCCAGAGCAATGCTTTAACTCAGTTGAGCCCAGGAACTTCCCCCCTAATATGCCAGTGCCTCAGGGGAATTCAGCAGCGCAGCAGCAAGCCGTACCTTGATGACGGCGTTGAGGTACACCATCTTAGACAGGTCGGCGTAGACCATCGGCCGCGGGTTGGGCCGCTCGGGAGTGATGGTCAGCTCCAGAGAATCCAGCTCTTCCATTATCCCGGCCTCCACCTCTGGGTGCTGGGAAATGAGATACCTGCCCAGGATGACAAACACAAATTCAAATTCGAATACCCTCCCTCTTCGTCACTCCCAGCCACTGGTATAATTGAATTGGAAGGTTCCACGCGCATCTGCAGTGGCATTGACATTTATTTTCATTGGGGCAACGGGCTCCTTCAAGAAGAAATACCAGACATGAAGGGCTGCAAGGCAGGATAGTGTGATCATTGCACTTTTAAGGTTGCTTCCATGAATGCGCTGATAAGAATGGCAGCAGCCCTTTTTAAGAGTTCTGAACGCTCCACAGTACCCTAACATCCTTAAATGTGCGTAATGACAATTTGGCAAAGAATGCAGGAGAAGGAACAGAGGCACTCACAGGACGAAGGTGCCGGTGTGGCCGGTGGTGTCGATGCCTGCAAAGAATAGCGCGGCCATCTCCGGGAACATCTTTTCATCGGACAGCCGCTTGCCGGTCTTGGGGTCTTTGGCCTTGAGAAGAAGGTCTGCGAAGCTGCCCGGCTTGGGCTGCCCGGCCTTGATGTGGTCCAACAACTGCCAGATGATGGTCTGCCCAACACAGAACATGTGTCAGATTCCACCTCCAATCGTAAAATCGGCAAGAAAACGTCGTGCCCAAAAAATAGGAAGCTGGCTGAAGCTGAGGCTAGTGAATGTGACATGCAGGCCCAAGAGCCCATGTCTCCCAAACCAGTCCCATCAGCTCATTAGCAGTCCTTGCGCTTTGCAGGCTGAACAAAGGCATGCCAAGTCGCACTTACAAATATCTAACAAATTGAAATCTGGAGTTGATATCTAGCGCCGAATGCATCACTGCCGCCTGTCACAAGTGACTTCCCCTAAGGGCAAAGGGTCATTCAAGTCACCTCTACAAATTGAAAACAGTATACAGAATCTCCTGATCCAAAACAGGGCACATGACAAGAAGCTCACCTTGAATCGGCCCAGCACGGCCCAGCCTTCGCGCACGTCCTTCTTCCACAGTTTCAGCCAGCGGTTGACCTCCGGCAGGCGCTTCTCGATCTCATGCGTGCTGCCCAGCAGTGCATTCACGTTGTCGCTGTCTTCGCTGCGACCGCTGTGAAGGCTGCTGAGCGCGTTCATCTCCCTCTGGAACCCAAACCGCCCTGCGCAGGAGAACAATGCTCCGGTCAGCTTTATCTTGAAATACACTCACCCAGTACATCGACAGCCACATTATCATTCACTTTTTTCTGTCACTGCGGCAAGGAGGTGTGGCCCCTCCATCAGGCCTGCAGGATGACATCCTCTCTTGCACTGCTGGCGGCTGCCTCAAAGAGGAAAGAAGAGGCTGTCCTCATCTGACACGCAGGGTGAAGGGGCGTGTCCTTGTTTGATGCAAAAGTGCCTCATTAGCAGGATTGCCGGCATGCATGCACGAAGAGACTCCATTCGAGACTCCAACGGCACGAGGCCTTCGTTCAGCTGGCTTTCTGCTAAGGAAGTTGCACGGAAACGGATTTATTCCCGCCTCGTGATGGCTGACAGGGTCACACAAATGCTTGGATATGCTGGGCTGAGATGCACGTTGGTTCCTTTACATGAGGCGAAAGCAAGGTCATATTGTTTGTCCTGAACAGACTTATGCGCAGGAACAAGTGCAAAGAGGGCAAGTTGATTTTGAGCCGCACCAATGACGTCCATGGATTCGCGCAGCAGCAGGTTGTCAACGTTGTGCACCTTTTGGGAGCCGGACTCCTTCAAGTACTTCACAAGGCTCATGCTGGCCTCTATCACATGCGCCAGCGCGAACCTGGCAACACATCGGGAACCTGTCAGTTTCCGAGGCAAAATCACTACAGAAAGTGATTGAAAATTTCTTTCCTCCCTACATGATAATCGCCATGAACTCCATCTTGCATCCCCTCTCAAGTCGAAGGTGCCTTTCAAATAGAATAGCATGCCCGACCACTTTGGGCAAAATCAGGAATTGATCTTCCTGTATCAGGTATTTATATTCCTATCGCCCCATTGGCAGGCTGCAGTGCTGCAGTGCAGGATACCAAGCACGAGAAAAACAGAGAGTCAATGCAAATTGCAGCTGCGAAGACTCTGCCCCAGCAAGAAACAAGAATTGATGCATGACGCAGTGCACCTGCAAGTTCTTGAGGGGTGAAGTGCAGACAAAGGTGCATGACTCACCTCATGTTGCCGGCGCTGAATGCCGGGGCCACTGCCTTGCGCACGGCCTTCCAGTGGTCGTCAGTGTGTCCAGTCAGCATGTTGGTGCCCCCAAGAAACTGCACAAGCAAACAGCACCGCAGTCAGCTGCTGCCACAATTTGGATGCATGGCTTCAGCTGCTTAGTCTGCCCAATAATGAGGACGTCATTGCATATTCAAGCGCCAAGTTTACCGAGTGCTGAAACCCCGTGCTAGTTGCACTGGAGACAGCTGTTCGCACTGGATTCAAAATGGCGCTAAGCAGAGGTACGACACTATTGAGTAAGCATGCGCCACTTGCATGGATGAAGCGGCATCAGGCCCCTGTCTTCTTAGGCTAATTCTGTCGACCACCGGCATATTCTGCGCGGTAGCATGCCGAGTAAAGGAGCAGGGGTGAAGGCAGGTGCTCACCGGGTCCAGGAAAGAGTATTGGAAGCGCAATTTGTCCACCACTTTGCTGCGCAGGACTTGCGTTGCTAGAACAGGGTCGGTGATGCAGACAACCTGCGCACGCATGCATGCATTCGAATTCAAATCCAACATCTGGGCTTTGATAATCTGCATTGAATGTTCAGAGCCACCGCAGAGCCACCACACCCCTGCTCTGCAATTCTGATGGGCTGGCATAACACAGGAGAATGTACTCAGCTGATCGCTGCACCATTCCAGCCCAGAAGGTTCTTCTCACTCTTAATCATGAAAGTGTCGAAAATGACATGTTGATGAGGCCGCTTGACGTGCAAGGTAGGTGAAACAGCCAGGCAGCGCTGTCTTTGGGCATGGCAAGGCTCAGGTTGCTATACAGCAAAGTGTCTTGCAGGAATAGGAGGAAGGACAGGTGTCTAAACACATGCAACACCAGACAAGGTGAAAGAAGCCCGGTTGGGTGCAGGGATTGTAGGTACGCACATGGAAGCACATGATGCGGAACTTGAAGATGGGGCCAAACTGCTCTGCTAGCTCCGTTGCATATCTGTGGACGTCCTTGCGCTCAACGAGCTCCATGAAGCCCAGCAGGAAGGGGTATTTCGGCCCTGGTAGGTGCCTCAGCGCGACAGAACGCTTGTGCATTGCGGTCGCCAGCCTGTAAAAGGGGGCAGAAGACGCTCAGCACAAGGTGTGCCCCCATTGGACATCCGAACATGTGGGTCCGCAAGGTGTCCATACATACTTCTCGGAGGTTCGGACGTCGTACGGCTAACTTTCGATGAGACACAAACCAGAAACAGATTGTGTAAATGGTAGCACGATTGAGTGAGCACCTGAGCACGGTCCAGCCTGCGAGAGCGATGTACGCACTGCAAATGGCCACCAAGAAGCTACCACCCTGCAGAGTCCCCGAGGCGGCCCTTGCGAGGACCGTGATGGCCCATATGAAGGCTGTCAATGAGACGATTGTGAAGAAAATGAAGTCGTATTGGTGCCAAGCCAGCTGCTGCGCCTGACGCAATGCGAGGTACGTTAGCCTCCAAAGGAGCACCGTTCAGATCAAAGCAGACAAGACGCCAAGGAGCAATACTGCCACACAAGAATGCTTTCTAAACATCTGTCCGTGCAGAAATTTCAGTTTGCATCTCGGCTGTGCAGCTTTCAATTCAAGACTAGAGCGCACCACATCGCCCAGCCTGACGTGACGGCCAAACAGAGGGATCGACCTCAGGTTGGGCATCGCGATGTGCCTCAAATAGTCTTAGGATGATTTGTATGCGGCGCTGTGCCAGGCTACAGGTGGGATCTATGTGTTCAGTGCTAACAATCCTCCGATCCTTAAATCCGGCGCTGCGCGGGGATCGGTCCCGAAATCCCTCAGCTGCCAGCAGGTAGAGGTTGCAGACCCTTTTGCGTGCAGCAGACTGCCGGAGCTGGATCCAGCTTTCGAATATATTTGGAATTCATGCTTTCGATAGCTGTACATCTCGTGTGACTTCAGCAAGGAACCCTAGAAGTCCCCTAGCAGGCCAGCTGTCGCCTTCTACATCGCTCAGCGCAATGTCGTGGCTCCATCCACTTGGGAAGCTGCCGCCCGCCCAAAGCGAGCTCCTTGCAACCAATTCAATTTCAGAACGCAGAGCAAAACTGTTGAAGCAACGTTGTCAATAGGCTGCGCACCTGACATCCAGGAATTCCGAAGGTCAAATTTTGCGCCTACACACACCATGCACCATGCGGCCATCATGGGACGTGACCGTCAGGTGACCTCAGGTGACGTAAGGCTTAGGATGCCCGGCATATGAAATCTTCCACCGGCAATTCGGAGTCACAACTGCAGCTGCATTGATGTGCAGCTGTGGCTGGCAGCCTTAGCAGCCTCAGCATGGCAGGCGCCGCAGTGACTCTACCCGAGTTTCCATCGCCACGCTCATGTGATCATACGGTCACACACTGGCAGTCACATAATCACATGGTCACACGTTTTGACACCGACTAACGGTCGGGTCCATGAGCATGCCATCATCATGATGATGGGAGTGCCCAGCCCGGAACAAATTGTTCCGAACAATGCCGCATGCATGTCTTTAATCCCCCGGCCGTCAGTGCCGCGCTGTCACTTCGATGGTCTCCGGAGACCACAGATCCGTGACATGCGACCTTCCTCGCAGTTGAGCAGCTGTGCTCCCAGAGGCTAGCCTTTTTCGAATCGCCGCAACTATGCGGCAGAGTGTCCTTGCACCCGCATCTGTGCAGTGCGACTCTGTGCCACACCCCGAGTCAGTGATGGCTCCTAGAGCCCAGCATTCTCATCATGATGCCATCTTTAGCCATCGCATAGACAGTAGGTCAGTGGGTAGGTGGACTTAGGCCAGGCTGGCCCACGCTCAGCGAAGTGTTCTGTGGCAGCAGCCTCCGAGCCTGAGTCAGGCTGCTGAGCTGCGCAAACTTTGAAGGCTTTACTGTGACACAGTCCTTGGTGGGCCACTGGCAGTGTTTCCAGCATAATAACGTTAATGATCAAGACCGGCTCAGCTGTAGCGTCTGGCAGAAACAGTGGCAGCATTACACCAAATACTGAATTCTTCGAAGCTTGGGCTGCTATAAGCCCTATGGCCCTCTGGACTCTGGGTTCGCCACTCATCAAGATTATTATTAGGACAACCACTTCATAATTGAGGTTGCATGCAATTCTGTTCAAATACTTCCCTTGATCGGAAGGTGAATGATCGGGAGGGTTCTGGGTGACTACTCTGAGCATGTGCTAAGCAATTGAGATCATCGTCTGAAACCCAAGATCAAGCCTTTAAGGGGTATCCTGGAAGTTGCATGCTACTAAGACCGTGTATCTTCTGGATCGCGCCATCGATCGCATCTGCTATTGCTTTGTCGAGGTGCGGAGAAAAAGCGCATGACTACCAGGGTTCCTTTGGCTTTGTCATAGACGATAATTCGCATTCCATCAGAACCCATTAGCGTTTAAAATCAGCAAAATATTTGCTTGATATAACAACGCTATTGCAAAGGATAGACGGTCTCTATCTAGGCATCCATCCATACGCACCATTGCCAAGTGGTCTCCGCAGGCCATTGACGTTTGCAGTCTCAATGATGGCAATCTTGGAGTGATTGAGTTACAAGCAATTGTATTTCTTATACGCGTGAGACGCGGAGGGAAATAGTAGCAGTGCAGCTGCACTGGTGCGCAGAGGCAGCATAGTATCTACTTGATCTGTCTCCAAATCGAAGCAGCAGCAAGCGTGGCAGAGCCACCCTGCCCTTATGGTAGCATACGTGGAGGTGCCTGGCCGAAGAGGCGGTCGCAGGGGCCCGTGAACCTGGCAGGGCAGATGCCAGGTGGCTCTCTGCTGCTGTTGACAGCTGCAGCGGCAGTTCTGCTGCTCAGCTGTCCGCCAGGCCCTGTGGAAGCCTGGGGACATGTGGAGTTGGGCCAGCCAGGACCCCTGCAGGGTTGCTGTGGTGGGAGGGGCATTGCACGAAAGGTGTTGCTGCAAGTGGAACCTCAAACAGCAGAGTCCCCAGGGCAGCAGGAAGGCAGCCTGACAGGTACTATTTTGGCCTGCTGCTTATATATCTTCAACTCCATTGCCTTTCTTGCGCAGAATGGGCTGCAAGTTGCCTTCTATCTGCTCAACATATTCCCATGCATGATCATGTCGAGCATACGCATATGCAGAACCTGGTGTGCATGCAGCATGCTTGTGGCAGTATCACCTAACAAGATCAAGCCAGAATTTTTGACTTTTTGTTTTTGATTTCAATTTGCAGCGGGGCCACCGCCACCTGTCACATCAGGTGTAGCGCAGTCGCCTCCTGCCGAGCCGCCCCCAGAGCCTCAGCCGCTCGAAGCAGCTGCCTCTCCTTCACAGAACCCAGACTCGCCAGCCGCCGCTCCAGAAGCCCCTGTGGTGATTCTTCCTCCCTTCAAATTCTGCTCCACCTTGTGTAAAACCTTGCTTCGTCCTACCGTCTTCCCGCCATCCGTAGCAGCTGACACTTCAGCATGAAGCATCGCCGGGAGTGCTAGAGCATTGGTGCGCAATCGCCTGTGCAGGATGTCCAGTCTGTAGCCTCCTTGAAGGCTGCTGCACAGCCCCATGTCTCTCCTTGCATGGCTCTGACATTGCACTCTAGCCTTTGTGAATTCTTGTCACTCATATGGCACTAAACCTGCAGCTTGTCTGCAGACGCACCTTGCCTCTGGCAGGAAAAACGTGTAATGATAATAATAACGGAAAGGTGGCACTTTTGCAGGCATCCACTGAGCAGCAGCAGCAGCAGCCAGAGGCTTCCCCACCCGCCACTCCATCTGCCGAGACCTCTCCATCGCCGACCTCCCCCCAGCAGCAGCCAGACAGCAGCCCCAGGAGCCCATCGCCAGTGAGCAGAGCTCCTTAACACATGCCATGGATTATGCAGCTTCTTCTGAGCGCTGCACACATTTGCAGATTATGCTGGGCGCTCTTGAAAAGCAGTGACTTGTACTGGGGCGGGGGATCGCTGTATTGTTGCTGCACCATGTTCACTTGCAAGGCAGCCCTTCCTTTCATTTCTGACGCTGTCACTGCCTCGATGGCTGCATTCTCTCTTAGCTTGATTCACATAGAGAAAGATGCAGACATTGCAGACAGAGCGAGTGCCAAAAGTTCTGTGAATTGTGAAAAGGCTGTCTAAATTGTGTGATGACTGATTTGTGTCCGCTGGCGGCAGGTGCCGGCCGCGGACAGTAACCCTTACTACACCCTGGCCAAGAAGCGGATGTTCCCTCTGCGGCCCTCCACCCCGGTGCTCGAGAATGGCACCGCCTATACAAGGGAGCCTGTTGACACGAGCTCGGCAGGTGTGACACTCTTAACTTGCTGATGCAATCCCAGCTCAGCAGGTGCGACACTCTGAACTCGATCTTTTATTTCCCAGCGTTGCATGCTTTCCTTACGCATGAATGAGCATGTTCTTCCAGTGAGCATCCTTGGAGTGCTCAGACTGCATTCACCAGATTTGCTATATGCTGATTTGAGCTCTGAAAACTGCTTGGAATGGTGCAGGGCGTTCGGGAGAGGCATCTCCGGCAGCACAGGGATCGCCGTCACCTCCTGCAGGGGGCGAAGGAGATGTGAGCAGCTCTTCACTATCTCATCCTCATGCTCTAAAATCACCCAGACAGTCACGGCCATGTCACTGAGAAATGAAGATCAGATTTCCTTCAGGGCTCAGTGACACACGTTTTAAAACACAATGTCCAAACCAGAACATTTTCTGAAAACTTTCAATTAATTTGCAATTCGAAGAAAGGAAAACAGAAAAAGAAATGTTTCTTTGTTGCTGCAGCAGATGTCGCTGCTGGCGTTCCGCATGCAGTTCATAGTGGCGGGGCCGGGGTTAATCCCCTGGGCCTATGATACTCCCTTCCTGGCCGGCATGAATGATTACCTCGGCCCGGACTCCGGAGTCGGCAACCTCACGATCCGTAACTGGGCCGAGGTCAACCTTGCCAACTTCCCGGTGGGTGCCGTGACCCATCTTTCATGTGCACCACTGACTGTCAAGAAGTAAACGCCCCCTGTGCTCTGTCAATCCACTCACTGCACTGGAACACTGCTTGTCTTGCATGCGCCGGGAGGTTTTTGCAGTGTCGATGCACTATGTTACACCTGGAAGGTAGCCCCTTCTCCCCACTGTGGCGCTTGCCATGTCTTGCATGTCTGTACTCCGCTCACATCAAGACTCACATCAGACCAAGACAGGAAAAATCTTAGAGCTTAAGTTGGTCTCCATCTCCATCTCCATAAGTCCATCATGGTAACACGGCTTTGCAGGAGGTGCCAGCGCTGCTGAGTCTGCCAAAAGACGGGCTGGGGTCGCCGGTGTGGATAATCATGACTGGCACGACCACGGCGCTGCGCGGATACAACCGGCTCATTTCGCGCATTGTGCCTCTGACTGCCGCCTCGCGCTCGGCCGACCTCATCCCTTACATGGTGGTGCGTGGCTTGTGCCCCTACGTGCTTCCAATGGTGTATCTTCAGCCTCTTGTTGCATCTTCGGTGCATTTGGGCTAGCCTATTGAGTTTAAAAAGAGTGACTTCTTCTAAGTCCACCGCCTGCGTGCAGTGTCAGTGTTGCATGCAGGCGGTTCATGCAACACTGACACATTGTTCACCATGTCTCAACAATGGACATGTTCAGAACCAAAAGCCACAAGTAGTATGTACATTATATTGTCAGAGCCACGAGTTGGTATTGAGTCCCAGAGCTGGCTAGCTAGTTTGTGTCGAGCTTTGTATGCAGCAGGAAAAGTTGAAAAAGAAGATGCTGGGACATATAAGCAGGAAGTGCAAGTATACACGCTCTTTTAGCAAGCAGTTGGGGCCAAGCGGGGCATCAAGCTGCAATTGGGTGAGACGGTGGTGTACCCACAGGCGGACGGGCTGAATGTGACGAGGGTCTTTCTGTACAACTTGGACTACGGCCCATTCACGCAGCTGCCTCCGGCCGTGCCGAGCGCGCCGCCAGCCGTGCAGTCGCGGCAGGTGCCGCCACCTGATCGCCGACCGCCATCCGGAGGCGTCCCCTCCGCCGCAGCGCCGGCTGGCGCCCCTGCGGCGGCCGGTGCATCGGCCGCGGCTCAGAGCGACGCCAAGGCCAACGTGGGGATGATCGGCGGTGAGCCCCGACATTCTGTCTAGTAATCTATGAGCAGCCCAGAGAGCCGGTAATTGCAAAGTGGCTCACAAGTAAAGCTATACAATGGTCAGTGATTGGGGTCGTGAGACACGAGAGTAGCTGGCACTGACCTTTGCTAGTGAGAGGCTCAAGCCATCCTCCAGTAAGTGTCTGCATGATCATCCTATTGCAAACCATTCTGACAATACTTGGAGCATTGAAAGTTGCGCCTCTTACTGCTCAGTGACCGCTGTTGACCTTGCTTGCTGGGAGCAAAGATGCTTGAGGCTTTGTGCTGGTGTCTTCTTGCAGGCGTGGTGGCGGCCGGGGTTGTGGGCATAGTGGCGGCTGCCGCGTTTCTGTTCCTGTACGCGCGCACACGCAGGCGCAAGGCCGAGCACTTGCTGGCCCTGCACTCCTCGGGTCTCTCCCCTGCCAAATCAGGCACGTGTCAATGCATGCCTCAGTATCGGTCCTCTCTTGCCATGCCCGCTGAAAAAGACCTATCTCTACCTTCTTTGAATCACCATGCAAATGCCCGCACGCACTAATCTAGCTGTTCATCTCGAGCTACTGTAGCTCCATTCCCTCCGGCATGTTATGAATACCTCCGAAACAGGAGCCTGCTGCACCTGTTTGAAGGTTCTTCAGCCGGGCCTTTTGCAAGCCATAGTTTGTCACCCAAGGTTTTATAAAAGTGGATTTGCCGTGCAAGACTCAGGGGAGTGCTTCTTTTTACGCAGGGCCGTCGGAGGGGCACAGGCGCAACCGCAGCTTTGATTGGGCGGGGCGGCTGTGGGGTCCCCCCTCTCCCGGACCCCCCGGGACCCCCAACCTGAGGGGCAAGGCCTCCCTGGCGCAGGTGCGTTTCAGCCTGATATTATATCTGCCCTTAAATTCCCCCTTAAATCCTGAAACCAACCTTGCCGACCCCAATTCTGGGAGCTGATGTACGCCCACCCTTTCCCAGACTGTGGGCTTCCCATCCTGGGGTGAACGTACTGGCTGACCTCTTTTTGCGGAGATCTTAAACCGAAGCAGGAATGTGAAGACATGTCCGGCCCCGTCTGTATTACAGACGCCCGGAATCCATTTGTGTGATACCACGAGAGGAGCTGTCTCCAGGGCTTGCTGGCCACTGTGGGGAGTCATTGTGATCCTCCTCGTGGTCAAAGAACCTCAGAAACTTTGGGGGAAGACACGATAGTTTCTGAATCAAATTTTGATTGGCGCAGGCGCGCTCCAGCGCCCTGAGCGCTCGGCGCAGCGACCCTTGGGCCATAGACCCCGCGGAGATCCACGTCATGCAGCAAGGTGACGGCCAGCCCTGGGTGCTCGGCGAAGGCGCCTCCGGATCGGTGCGTCTCTCCTCATTATATGCTATATATATTTCGGGGTGACCTTTATTCACCCCTCTTTATACACCCTCACCCCGCAAGGAAAGCAGTGGATCTGAGCCCATGCTGAGACCCCGCATAGTGCATGGGAATTGGTGTGCTCATCCCTCTCCGATCACACTGCACGTTACCATACAAGAGCAAGCCAGCGGCGTTCATATCAACCGTCGCTCTTACTTCTGGCCGATTATAGATGCTGCTTGTGTGAATGTGGTGTGCTGGAGACCCGGTTGGTGTGCACGTCCGAGGGGAGCTTCCGTTTGGCGGAAGGTTGTGAGTTGAGCGGAAGGCAATCTTTTCTTGTGCACCTACTTGGCCTCTAGATCCTCACACCCACTCCAGACAGTCTAGGTTCTTTCTTTCTGGCATGCCTTGCTTCGTCATGCGCGCCTATGTGCATGGATTGCTGCAGCTGTTTATTGATCGGCGGTGCTATTTCCTTAGGTGTACAAGGCGACCTGGCGGGTCCAGACTGTGGCGGTGAAGATGCTCACGCACACCACGGAGAAGCAAATGGAGGCGTTCCGCAGGTCAGCTCCCATCTCTCTACTTATGTAATGCATTATTGAAATGCTTTATTACAAGTTGGCATTCTTATAAAGGAAGAAAGTCAAGTGTGGCTCCTCCTGCAAAGCATGCTGTCTGCTGACCTCCTGCGCACCTTGACAACATGCACAAGTCCATTCTCCTTACTTTCAGCGCTCGCTCTGCTCTGATGTCTGCATTCCTCGTTCTCTGATTTGCACAAGTGTGGCCGCATCAGAGACGTGTAGCTTGGACCAGGGATGATGCAATCTTGTTGGATCTATGTGCTCAGCCAGACAGCAAGGTCTGCAATGCAGCTGCTGAGCGCTCATCCAAAAGGGATGAAACCCCTTTTGGTTGTCAGAACCCGCCAGAAAGGCACCTTCCACACCCACACAACCTGGGTTATTGTGGTACTACCCTCCGCCTGAGTGTGCCATAAGCAACCTGCCCTGATATTTAACTTGTGCTTTCCTTGCGCAGGGAGGCCTTCATACTGGAGGACTTGAAGGACGCCAACATAGTGCAGTTTATGGGCGCCTGCTTTGATGAGGGCAACACCATGCTGGTCACAGAGTTCATGGCGGGGGGAAATCTGTTTGACGCCATCGGCAACGACCGCTCTGGCAAGCTCGGCTGGTACCAGAGGTATCTTGCTTACCCTCAAAACACCCTTTGTAAAAATTTGCCACCCTTTGCACAATACCCTTTGCCCTGTACTTTTCAGACACTGGTGATCGTGAGCTAAGTGGCCGGTGTGGACAGAAGATGACCGCAAGAGGCTTGCAGTGGTGTGGTGTGTATTTTTGCAGTAGGAAAGGAGTTGATGCAGAGCGTGTGTTGGGATGCGTCCAAATGCGCCGGAAGCTGTCTTTGCAGCGATGTCCCACCATGGGAGAATGGCATGGGGACTTGCATGCACAATGGAGCACGTAGCTCAAATTTGGTGCGAACGACTGTGAGCGCTGTGATGGGGTGCGTTTGCAGGGGCCGCAAGATAGCGATGGATGTGGCGCGAGGCCTGGACAAGATGCACAGCCGCCACATCATCCACCTCGATCTTAAATCACCCAACGTCCTCCTCACCGCCGGCGGCACCGCCAAAATTGCGGTGCGCGAGCCCTTCATCGCCTTCTCTCACAGGGGCTCCAGATGCAATGTAACTCACACCTATTATCCAATGTGGTTGTCTGTCATGTCCTGCGACGTTGTTAAAACAACGTCTAGCTGTCAGATGGCATCTCATCCCGCCAAAATCGCGGTGCGCCGCCGCCTGTTGTTCTCTGTCACAGGGGTTCAAAATCAAGTGTTACTATCAGTATCAGCAGTGCTGTCGTTGCATGCCTTTTCTGCCGGAGGCGTCTGCAAACAAGCTGCAGGTAAAGGCTACCGAGATTCTGTCCCTTGTCGGACTCGCCAGATCCAAGCAAGACGCGATCAACCGTGGGCACGGCGCTCAGCATTTGCACCCCTTTTCAGCGGGGGCCAACTATTACATACAATAAATCACCAGTGTGTGGCTGTCAATCTTGGTGGCCGTCAATCTTGCTCTGCAGCGCGATGTATCGTCTTGAGCAGAACCTGTGGCATTTCTGACGAGTGCATGTGCATATGTGCGCAGGACGTGGGCCTGTCAAAGATCCTGGTGAACGAGAGCACGATGATGACCAACTTCCAGGGCACCTTTGAGTGGGCGCCCCCCGAGCTTATAAACGGCGGCGAGTGCAGCGAGAAAGCCGACATCTACAGCTTTGGCGTCATCCTGTGGGAGATCGTCACCGCCGAACGGCCCTTCCGCAAGCAGTTCCGCACCCCCAGGCATGGCCCCAGATTTTGTCCCTCCTTTATCAACTGGACCTGAATTTTGGGGATGAATGCTTGCTCTCCCAGGGACAGTGTGAGCCTGTCTGACTGGACGACTGCAACTTGTTCTGCAATGGAAAGTGGCATACAGGCCAAGTAAAATGCCAAGCATGGGATGCTGGCTGCTCCTTTCATCCAACATAAGGGAGAGTGTCTGTGAGAGGTGCCACGTGTCTGCAATGGAAATGGAGCGTGGCCTGCATGTAATGTTTTTGAAGGGGTGACTCACTGGATGACTAATGGGTGCAGGGCTCCGGAGGAGTGCCCTGCGGAAATAGCAAATTTGATCAGGGACTGCCTGTCACCGGAGCCCGAGTCGCGGCCGTCATCCACCGACATTTTTCACATCCTGCAGCAGCAGGCCGCCCTCGCTCCCCACCTGTCCACTCCGGAGGCAACGCCCCGCGACAGCGCCGATGTGTCTGCACACACCAGGTGAGCTGCTGTGGTGTTCCAGATTTTGAATTTAGATTTGTGCTTGGAGCTGTGCGTGGCCTTGCTGCATGTTTGGAAAGATCAATCATAGCCATCTTAAAAAGGTGAGACAAGGAAGTGCCCACCACGTGGCTGGCTGAAGGTCAGGACACTTTCAGACGTGCCACCTCTGGCGTCATTCCACGATATTGTCCAGGCTACACAGCCTTGCTAGATTGCTGCTGGTGGCATTGCTATGTAGCTTGGACAAGATGTGGAATCGCGCTGGTGCTATTTTCCTTTAGTGTGACTCTGCCACTCTTTCCACTGCGGCTGATAACGCCGCAGCTGCAGGTCCATTTCAGACCGGATGGTTCATCCATGTCGTTCCCACCCTGCTTTGTGACATGCCAACGACAACCTGAAGTTCCAAAAAGAAAAATTCTCCTCTTGCCCTCTTCTTAACACATGCGCATGCATCATTGAACTTTCTGACCTGTGCGATTTTTATGTGTGCAGGGAGGACGCGTCCACATCAGCGCGGGCGGCTGACGCGGCCGCCCCGGTGCTGCCAGCTGTGCCGCCGGCTGTTTTGGCGCAAGGCCCGGGCGCGGTCATGGAAAAGGTGGCGTTGCCTCCAAGGGTGCGCACTTTTGGCATCTCTTGAACTGCTATAGGGATTTTGACGTTCAGGAGATAATGGGCCTCCCAGGGTGCGTTCTATTGGCGCATCTCGAAGTTTTGAATGGGTTTGATTGTTGCACAGATTATAAGCTTCCCAGGGTGAGCTCTTGTGGCATCTCTGAATTGCTCCAGGTTCTGCTGGCAAATCTTACCTGTTCTAAGGCTGTCGAATGTTGAAGTGGCAATGGAATGCCTGAAGAAGAGGTCAAGCACTCCAGAACTGTTTGGAACATTGCTTCACTGGTGCATTCATTGCTGGAGGTGAGGGTGATACCTCACTGAGGCAGCCTGGACGCGATGGAGTGAAGCCTGGTAGGCTGATGCCCAGAACCCAGGCTTCACTTGAATAAGTCAAGGCTGCTCAAGTGGAAGGAATTGCGCCCACCTCAGCAGCGAGTGCATTGAAGCCTGCATGTACAAACAAGCCCAATTAGCTTTCAGCATTGCACATCTGGCCTTACTGACTTGTAGGCTGTGTGCGTATCATTAGGTGTTGCTGAATTGGTTTTTGATGTTCTATCCATTCAATTGAACAGACAAGCAAGCGTCTTGCTGCTGCCACAGATACACACCGTGCCCGACAATGGCCTTGCTGACATTTGGGTGGCTTCTTACCGCAGCCCAGCACGCCGATAGGGGAGAGGATTCCGCCCGGGCTGCCCAAATCACCCAGCCGGCCGCCGCCCACAAGCGACACGATATCAGTCGGCACACTCAGCGGCAATGGGCTGCCCCGCAGACCCTCTGCCACCACCATAGCCACCAGCAGCTCCCAGGTGGGTCTCCCAGTCGATGCATGCTGCCTTTCTGTCGCATTCATAGCGGCCCTGGAATCCGCTCACAAGGACTATGCGCTCTGGTACTCGTGATCCTGTGTGCCTGCTGCTTGCTATCCGGGAAGGACTGAGCATGCAAAACCAGTATGGGGTTGCTTTTTTTTTGATGCCTTGTCTGGGCCTGTAGCTGTACGGTGTTTGAGTCTCACATACCAAGAGCCTCTCTAGATGCATGCCTTGCTTTGTCCTGAGCTTCGCATGCTTTTCCAAGAGGTGGTATTCTTCCCTTATATGTGCGTCGCTGTGCTCTCGGAAGTCTTACTTGCTTGATGCCATACAACGGCAAGCAAAGAAAAGCATACTGGGGTTGCAATTTACTAACTGTGGCTGCATGGAGTGCTAATGCTCATCCTGTGGATTGGATTGGACGCACGTGTATTAATTTCATAATAGTAATAATAGCAATTATGGTAAAAACGGGGTGTTAATGCAGGAGACTGAGGGTCTGGTAGGGAGGCAGAGCGGCCTTTCCGAGCCGACTTCATCCTGGCTTCCCTCGGGGGGCACGTCCACGTCAGCGCCAGGTCAAGAGCTTCCCAGCAGCAGCGGCCGGGAGAAGCGACTGCGCCTGTCGGGGCAGCCGAACGCCAACGGCTTTGCTGGCGCTGCGTCGTCGCTGATGTCAGCGGCTTCTGGCGGCTTCACGCAGGGGGTTAGTGAGCGGCCGGGGGGACCCATTGGTAGTACATCTAGGGGCCTGGGCTTCGCGCCTGATGAGGACGTGCGATGGGCAGGCTCCGATTACGACTTGGATTCTGGGCCACCGGTGCCGCGAAGCAGCTTTGCCTGAAAAGAGCAAGCTGAGGATTGCAGCTTCGGGATGTGATGCGGGAATTTGCAAAGCAACTCCTTGGCTTGTGGAAAACAAATGACAATGATTGGAAACTGCGAGGAATTTCTGCCGCCAGGGTGCAGGCTGAGAAGCTTTATCAGGGAATAGAGGGCTGAGGAATCTCTTTCGTGCAGCTGTAAATTGCTGGCTCCCTTCCCTTAAGTTGCTGGTGTTGCGAGGGGGCTTTCAGAGCAGATCAAATGGATGCCATGTGAGATGCTCTACCTTCGAATGCTGGCCTGACCAGCAGACGCTGCCACTGGTGTCTGAATCAATGACTTTACCTTTGAAATTCAAGAGGAACTTTCTGCGCATAATCTTCCCGTTGTATTCTTATGATAGCGAGCTTGATGGGTTCCAATTTTCCCAGTGGGAGTATTGCCATTTGTGTGAAGTTGATTTTGGGACTGATCAGTCGCGCCTGATACACTGCAGCTGTGTGATTGGGTGCCAGTCATTACTCGCGCTCGCGCTTAGTAGCCTGAAGCGGTGTGCCCCGCTTATTTTGATTTTGTTGCATGGAGGTTTGGAGAGACACCTGATGAAATAACCATGCGCGTACTGAGAGCCACTGCAAGATGCCTTGCCTTGCAGCTGCTCCGCATGATTGTGATTGGGACTTCAGCCTGTCTTGTCAGCCCATTATATTTTAGATCAGCCCTGCTTGCCTTGTTGCTTTGCCTGTGCAGATAGGTTGGCTGGGATTTGTAGTGCTCGGATCATGCAGCTTGCACATAGAAAGTTGCTGAAAGAGTCAGCCTGTGACGTGTAAGGAAGTAGCATTGCACATGCACAGTCCAGCTTGATGCGGGTGAGAACAAGGTCTCAACATCCCTTCACGGATGTGAAACCCTTGACCTTGCATGGATGTCTCCCGAAGGAGAGCAATGTCCGTGCTGTTGCCAGCACCACACAGAAATAATTGCGTTGTTTGTGTGCACCCATTTGCTTTAAGCAAGGGTCACTGCAAAACAGACAAGGCGCAGAAACATAAATAGGAATTGTGAAGATTGCGTGGCATGGTGATGAAGACGTCCAATGGGTGAGCAATCCTAAGACCTGGGCAGCATGCTTGGGAGGGAACGATAATAAGGGCGTGGCCCGATTTATGCACCTTGGAATTTTTCTTGGAAACGCCCCTCCGAAATGCATGCTGCCTCCAGACCAACTGCACAATCAGCGACGGCGTGTAGCATCCGATGGCGAAGCACTCTTGGACGACCTTTTGTACTGTGAGGATTGTCGGATACGGCAGGAAGGCAAAAGCTGAAGCTGATAGCGAGACCCCGTGAGACCAGACGGTGCTTTTAGCTTAAGGGATCGCTAAGTAATCGCGGGGTGGAACTACAGTGAGTTATGGGGGTCTTTGGACGTCACGTCAGTTTCAGAGGCGTGGTGTGTTTCTTGCACCCCGTGATGACGCGTCGTGCATTGGCGTAGACATCTTCCGTACCTGATCAGTTTGCCACACCTAGCGTGCTGCCCTTCAGCTCTACCCTAGATCAGCCAATTCCTACAGGATGGCGCATATTTGTGTGCCACATCTTGACTCTGGATCTATATCAAAGCCGCGGTGTGGGTGCAGGTCCGGCACATCGCGTGGCACAAGTATGACTTCATCATCCAGACCAGCTGTCTTCTGACAGCCTTTGTCTTGTCGCTTCGGTATATCATTCGATCCGCTTCCGGCAGTGTCGAGGCGCAGTCTCTGATTCTGGCCGTCCTTTGCTCCGTCTTCGTCGCCCTGACAGGCTACGTGGTCGCCAAGTACGTTGCTTTGACCCGCTCATGCCTAGTTTTTGCGACAATTTGGACTACGGTTCTTCTCTGACAAGGGATCGCCTCGCAGAACTTAGGCAACGTGCAAGCTTTCCACGACCTAGGGCTGGCTGAAGTGTGTCCCCAACAAGGTTTTCTTTCTTCCGTGACATTTGTACCAGGAGCTGTTAAAGCAGCATGCAGAAGCCACAGTTTAAGTTTTAAAGGCCATGCTGTAGCTCAGGGCTTAAGGAGCCTAGCAAGAGCGATCAGCATAGCCCAGCCTTGGAGGCAGCCCGGCAAGCATAGCAGGACACCAGATGTCGAAACTTTCTCGCTGTCCAAATCACATCAGACTCTCAACAAGCCAGATTAAGCGGTCTGGAGTACCCAAGTTGGAGGCCATCTTGGGAGTGGCCTCTCCCTCGGGGGCCCTGCTCACAGCGCAGAGGGAGATGTGCGCATTACAAAGGGCATCGTTGTTTTGTGCAAACGAATGATAGCCTGCCTTGAACACGTGCAGAAGAAAGGGGACTAGTAGGAAATCCTACCGTTAGTGCCTGGACTAGCTGGAAGCAAGCATGCAAACAAGGCTGCAAACGACCAAAAATGACCTGCCTTTGTGCGGGGCTGCCTACAGCATTTACCGCAGGCCGCTGTCATGCGCGGTTTCAACCCCTCCTGGGAAAATAGAGATGCACCGCAAAGGGTACTGTGTGTAAGCCCCTGCGCACTGCGTGACAAGGGGCGTCGATGTATCTTGCAGGGCGGCCTACAGCATACACCGGCACTCGCGCTTTCTTGTGAAAAGGGAGATGCACCGTACGACAAGGGGTGTCGGTGTGTTGTGCAGGGCGGCGTACAACATCCACCGACGGTCGCGCGCGCTGGCGCACCTGCCGGGACCCAAGTACCCGTGGCTGCTGGGGGACATGGCCTTTCTGGCGCGCAAGGATTTGCACCGGGCCGCCACCGAGCTGGCCGAGCGCTACGGGCCGCTCGTCAAGATCCGCGTCATGTGCTTCCATGTGCCCGCACCTGCCTCCCCCTAATTAAAAGAACAAGCTTATCTTTTTGTACACAATGTGGCAGCCTTAGTAAACACATCAGAGAGTAGAGCCATATGAGCTCAATTTTGTGCGCGCATGCCTCGCACTCTTGTCCCAAACACTGTCCTTGTTGAGCCGTATTGTAGAGGTGAGCACCCCATCAACGGGAATTCCGTAGAGTGAATGTTTGGTCGGAGCTCTTGGCCTGCAGTACAGTTTAGATCATGTTTGATTGAACAATGATGCAATGTCCAGGAGGTATCTGTCATCTGCCGGTTGTGGACTGTTATCCTTGCTTGCGGTTGCTGGTTTCTTGCTTGCATGTGATCAGTAAATTGATCAGTAAGTCCAAGGAAATGAAAGCAGCTGATGTCTGCGTGCCGTGCAGTGCGTGATCATCACCGATCCTGTTCTGGCGACGCAGATCCTACGCAGCAAGGTGGTCGACAAGATGCGCTTCGCATATTCCTTCCTGGACCCGGTGAGACTCTTTCTTTTGCATGCATGCATCTGCAGACACATCTTCACGGTCAATCCTTGCATCATCTTGCACCAACATCCTGCCAGCCCAGGACATGCTTGCCAGACATGGCTGGCAGATGATTCTATGGCATAACGCAGAGATCCTGCTGTGTGTTACTCCACTTGAACACTTGATATTGGATGCTCTCCACACACTTTATGGGTTCCTACGGAAGCAAGCTTTTATGGAGGTGCTGCAGTTTCTGGGCGGCGAGAATCTGCTGACTGGACACACTGACGACCACTGGAAGGCCGTGCGCAAGGCAGTGGCCCCGGCATTCAGCGCCGGCAACATGAGGTGCGGTTGCTTGAAGCCAACTTGATAAAACAAAGGAGAATCTACCAGTTTGTGGACTAGCACAGCACCTGGCGAGTAGTAAGGCCCAACACCGGCTCAGCTGCTGCCAAGTCCTGGGCAGTTGCGATGTCTGTGGGGTCTTGATGAGTCAGCGGGGGTTGACTGGATGTCCGCAGGGACGCTCTCGAGCACGTGGTTGACCGGACCATGGCGCTGGTGGACTACCTGAAAGAGGGGGGACCCAACAAGGTGCACAACGTGGACAACCTGCTTCTGCGCGAATCCATGGACGTCATCGGTGCGCGCCCCTGCCTTGCCTTGCTCAGAAAGGGCTCACATGGCAGCCGTCCCGGTAGGATTTGGGGCATGTTGCACTCAGACCAGGGCACAGGAGGCTGTTGCGTTCAGCACTGCAAAGCTGAACATGTGGACATGCGGAGCTCACTCAGCAAAGGATTTTCAATTTATGTCGCCTGTGGTGGAAGCAGCCCAAATTTGGTGGCACCTGATGAAAGTTACGAGTCACTGTGGTCCCAGACACTTCAAGTTACCGATGCATGCATTGATTTGATGCCTCTCTTGCAGCTAGGAGACATTTGCAGAACCAGTGAAGAGCACGCAAGTCTGCCACTCACTTCTCTCCCCAATGATCACTGTGCTGGTTGCGGCTGCGCAGGGCGGTTTGGGTTCCAGAAGGAGATGAACGCGCTGCACAGCCTGAGGACCGGGAACGCTGTGGAGACGGAGGCGGTGGCATCCCTGCTGGGCAGCACGCATGAGATCGAGCGCCGCATCCAGGAGGTGTACCGCTGGTGGCGCCTGTGGCTGCCCGACGTGCGCGCCGGGTGGGGCATGCTCGGCCGCTTCCAGGTGCGTGACTAACCTGTGCTGAGTCAGCGCTGAGTTGTTGCATTGCTTCCATCCTGGGTCCCAAACGTTGCTGCCCTGTGGTTTAGCATTGCTGAATTGCAGGGCATGCTCGGGCGCTTCCAGGTGCGCGCTGAGCCACCTGCATTGTCAGCGCTTAGTCAGCGCTTAGTCATTCCATCATGGCTCACACGCTGTTAGCTTGCTGGGGTCATTGGGTCCCGCCATTTGAGCCTCGCTGCAGCAGCTGGGGCACGCTCAGCCGCTTCCAGGTGGACAAATGTCCATTTGCCTGTTCAGCACCTGCTTACTCCTTTACTCACCTGCTACTAGCTCCCTCTGCTACCGGAGCAATCAAACCTCTCTGTGCTCTCCCAGATCATCTGTCTACTGTGAGATCAGCTTGGAGCCCGGGCTGTCATCACAGGGTGTGGAGGGATTATGGTCGAGTTCCTGGGGGCCTAAATGGAAGATATTGAATAAAAGTCAATGGGCCGATGTGTTGAGGTGTGCTGTGCTGGCGGGCAGGCAATAATCCAGGGCCTCCTGGAGCACATCAAAGCCGGGCAGCCCAAGCCGGGCAGCTTTGCGCAGCTACTCCTCAAGGCCAAGGACCCCAAAACCGGCCAACGGCTGTCTGATGAGCAGATGTTCCCAGAAATCGCTGCGCTGTTCTTCGCAGGCATCGACACCACCGGCCACACTGGCACCTTTGTCCTGTGAGTGCTTACTGTCCCGCTATGGTAAATACTTTCTTTGCATGTGCTGCCCATCTCTGGTGCCCCATGCTCTGCTGTCTCACGTTGCTTCCCATTGAGTGCTCTGTCCTTCTGGCATGTGCACATACAGCCACTTATTTGCCCTGGGATGAAGATCATGCTACTTGCTGGGCTATTCCTTATATTAACACATGCACATCCTTCAAAATTGTTGGTGAACATCTTTGCCAGACAGCAGACTGAGAAGGCGCTGCTTATCTGGTCATGTCTGCAGGTACACCATTTCGCAGCACCCAGAGGTGGAGGCAAAGATCATGGAAGAGCTGGAGTCTCTGGAGCTGACCATCACTCCCGACCGCCCCACACCGCGGCCGATGGTCTACGCCGACCTGTCTAAGATGGTGTACCTCAACGCCGTCATCAAGGTACGGCACTGTTCTTGTGTGCCTTCAAAAGCAAATGAAAGCCTTCAGTACCATTTGCATTTGAAGGCGAGGGTCGAGCGCAGATTCTGTAGCTTTGCGGCGCTGATTGGCTGAACTGGGCTGGGCTCACTACATGATAACCTCGGCAGTTGGGCATCTGTTCAACCAATTGAAGTGTCAGCAGCAAGCTACGTATCTACACCCGCGCGAATGCAGAGAAGTTGTAGGACATGCACCTGACCATTGTTCTTCAGGCGGTCTGCTTTTCCAGCCTTTATGTGCACCACTCCATCAGTCAACAGTCAGTACCTCCGACCACAATGTGTGACCGGCTGTTGGCTGGCAATTTTTTGAATTTATGTTGTGGCCTGCCCGGCAGGAGGTGCTGCGGATGTACCCGCCGGTGGGCATCGGCCAGATCCGGGTGAGTCACTCGCATGACATCACCCTGGCTGGCCGGCTGCACATCCCGGCTGGCACGCAGATCTGGGTTCCCCACCACGCCATCCAGAATGTGTCCTTCAACTGGGACGACGCTGACAAATTCAAGCCAGGTATGATGACCCGCACTATCATCTCATTGCAATCATACTTCATTGCACAGATAATAGAATTCTCTGCTTTGTGTGCTATTGACGGTTGAGAAGCTGTGGGACGTCTAATCAGCCCTGTATGGCTGAAACGATGTAGTCTCTCTCGTCTCGCAAAACTTCCTAAGAATCTTCACCAGCACTGCTCCTGCAGCAAATGTATGTGACATTTCCGGCAGCCCCGCTGGACAGGCATCATCTGCCAAGACCCACCCAGTTGGCATTCCTGGCCTGGAAAGCGCAAGATCATACAGAGCAGAACAAGCCCCATCTCCTGTCTTAGCATGAGCCATCGACCCCTGCAACCCGCAGGCATAGTCATGTCCTGCTCGCCAGACACCCTTTTGTGCGTCCAGCAGTACAGCAAGAGAAATGACTTCTCATGGTGCTGCGTAGAGCGGTGGCTGACCCCCCGGGACTGGCCTGCCTGGTCAAGCACCCTTTTGTGTCACCAGCAGCTGTTGCAATGGGAATGACTCGTTGTGTTGTGGTGCAGAGCGGTGGTTAACTCCCGGGACGGAGTACGCGGTGCCGGAGAAGCTGCCGCTGCCGCGCGAGTGGTACAGCGACTGGGACCGGGACGGCGCGGCCGACACAAACGGCGGGGCACTGAAAAGCGCGAACTCCGGCGCAGCCGGCGGCACAGACGTCGATGAGTCAAGTGAGTCATGCGGTGTCTTTTGCAGAGCCCCCCTTTACATAATCTCGATGGTGCACAATCACAGCCCCTCCTATTCTGCATGCAGCGACAGCGCTGCATCTGAAGCGAATTTCCTTCCCCTCTCTTGATGATCTTCCTGATTTCAGCTCTCTGTGAAGCCTGTATTGGGATAAGATGGGTTTTGAGTTGCTGCTGCAACCTGGAGGCATTTCTGCGAATTGATGGAGGTTGTGCGGATATGATGGCGCACAATATCGAGGCTGTGATTGCTTCGCGCGCGTGAGAGCTGAAGGTTGGTCATGCGGAGGTGCAGGCAACAGCAAGCGGCCCAAGCGCTACTTCCCCTTTGCTGAGGGCCCGCGCAACTGTGTGGGCCAGAACCTGGCAAAGGTGAGCCTGCTGGCCACAGCCGCCACGCTCCTGCAGCACTTCTCCTTCAAGCTGGCAAAAGAGGTGAGCCACCCATGAGCCTTCCATGCACTCTCCCCGGCCAGGGTTTCTTTTAGTGGCTTCCTGAAACCTATGTGGCTCGTACCAACTAGGCATGGCACTTTTTTGCATGAAGTACGTGCGGGTGTCCCATGTTGACGCCACCGATTGGCTTCTAGAATTCACCAGTGCAGAAAGCTACGTATTACCCCTTTCCAGCAGGCATGCGCCCAAACACCCATTTCCAGGAAAAAAAATCTGTTAGTTTCCTGACTTTAGCCATTTTTGTGGCTTCGCAACTTCTGATCTAGCGTAGATTTGTAGCCACATTAGGTTCCAGCCAGAATCCTTGTGAGAGACACCGACTTGCCATCTCTGCTCCCCATGGATGCCATGCTCGATCCCTCAGATCATAGCATCATACACCCCATGCATCCCTCACTCTAGTTCTAACTTGTGACCTCTGCCAGAGATGCCCTTGTGTTTGCAGCTCAGATCCGGGCATCAAGCATGCGACGCGCACCGGCATCGGTCCATTGTCTTCTTGTTCTAGGCTTGGTTGAAATTGTTATGAAACTTGAGGGGGCTGACTCTGCTGATTGTGCGCAGATGGGAGGTCCTGAGGGTGTGCGTGCGAGCGAGCATTACACATTGGTGATTGGACTGGGCAACGGCATGTCCATGCATGCGACCCCGCGCCCCGGCGTCATGTGAGCATGCCGCCGGCACATGCCGGAATGTGCGCTGTATTTGTTTGACATGGCCATCATACCAGCATCAAAGCAAGCCACCAACTTGCAAGCCACCAGTCAAAAGGCCTGTGGGATGACTATTCTCAGCAAGAGAAAGTCAACAGATGTGATTAGCCCGCCACAGCCGAATTCGGAAGCCACTGCGGACAGATCAAGTGAAGTATTGATCAAGTGAAGTGCAGCTCTGTTGGAGCAATGGGTTTGAGAGAGGAGGGTTATGGCAGAATTTGGTCCTGGTGTGAAGGAGAATCTGCAGTGCCAGGTCGGCTGTGGGTGTTAAAAATCTAGCAGAACACATGTACGAGGTTGGAATGCAGTCGTTACTTATGTGCGTGTAGATTGCAAGGCACGAGATTGTCTCAAGCTGCAAGCAACGAGCTCTGTTCAAGATCAGACTGCTGCTCAGCATTCCTGCAATTATGAAAGACCAGCATTCTCTGCGGACGGAACATTATCACCACGGATATTTGCTTTTGAGAGTGGGAGAGACAGAAGGAATAAATTCCATTTCATGGCCGGGTGTGTGGGGACAGTTTTAGATGCACGCCTGAGAGCAGCCAGACACTGTCCATGCTGTACTTGTTTTGGTTTTGAACTGTGTATTGCATGTGTTCTGGACATTCACTTGTGGCTGAAGCTGCTTATTGATCCACGGAAGTTTGTCGTGCCGCCTGCAGACTTGCACAGATGTGGGCTTCTGTTGTGCCATTTGCAGGGGCAAAAACATTAGGGCTGTGGCCCACAGCCCTAATGTGCATGCTAGGAATACCGGGTATTCCTAGCATGCGGCATCCATCACGCATTCTTTGTTGTCAACGCATTCTACCGTTTTAGGCACATGTAACGTGTATCCTGCAAATTGCTCTCTGGGCTCACATTGTTGCGTAGTGCTTAGTAAGCAGGCCCACCCGGTGTGGCATGTGTGTAGTGGCTCAGAACTTCTGAGAACTTCTTGAAGATGCACAGTTGTTCTTAGGAAGCTGGTAGACTTTTGCCAGACTGGCAGTCTGTCGCTCACCTGTGAGGCTACAGATGGAAATGGCAAGCAACGCCTTCACAAGGGCGCAGACCAGGAACTTTGCCAAAGGATATGGTCCCATAATCTCAGGTGCTCAGGCTGATGCTTGGGGGGAATTTTCACATCTGGTGCTGCACAAATCAATCATCCGCGATAAGGTCACCTCTTCTGGCGGGCTATTCTTTCGCCTTTTACTAAAGAATACCGAGCGGTGTCCTTACTAAATCGCATACACCAATTTTTTCTGGCCTCAGGGCCTTGACACAACCTCTTTTCACACATGCACATAACACAAAACCGATGATATCAACAAACATAATAACAGTGATCTATCATTCATCACTATATATCACTATCACTTCACCAATGCACTATATGGGCATTCTCCCTGTTGCCGATCAGCAGGTACTGATGGAGAACAATTGAGAGATGGATGTCAAGATCGGTGTCTAACAGAGACCTTTTCAGCCTTTGCTTTTTTTGCATCCGAATTAATGTACCGAGAGCGGAAAGTCTTAAAATTCGACGCACTTGGTCGCACAAATTTTGCATTCCGCTATACAGAAGCTCTGCTTGAGTCCCGCCAGAAGCCGCCATCCCAGCAGATCTGTTACCGAAATTTACGAGCTGATGCAATTGCATTTGATTGTCTGCATGTAATCTTTTCTGTGATCACCAAAAGACGAGTTCCCTTCGAAGTGCCAGTTGGGATCGCTCGCGTGTGTCAAGATATAGTTGTGTCTTGGTTGCGTGGTTGGATTGTGTTGATGGAGTTCGTTGAGGTATGCAGTGTGTAATATGAGTTGGATTGTAAATTGTTGATTATTTAGATTTGTATGAACCGGTCCACAGCCTAGGCGGCAGTGCAATGCCAAGGCCATGGGCGGGCAGAGGTCGTGCAAGCACAACACTCTGCCCCCGGGCAAAAGATTAGATTAATATCATGAGGGACAATGTCCCTCGTATCAGATATTAAACTGATAAGAACAGATACTACACTTGATCTTAGCCAAAAGGCCGAGAAAGGTATGAGAATTTTGACGAAGATTGGATCAGTAGATACGATCGAGTTTACATGGGCCCCTGATGAAGTTATGGGACCATCCCCCCAGATTCCCTGGATGCAGTCTGCAAAAGACCTTTGCACTGTAACTTGAATTTGTTCTAATGGCGAAGAGAAGACCTTTCTTAGTCAAAGTAACGGCAACAGGCACATCCCTGACAGCACAGGCCGAGTGCAGACCGCTCAAAGAACATTCAAGCAGCAGTGACTTTGCATCCAGCCCATGCATGTCACAGGGCAGCCGTGTGCCTGTGTGCAGCACACAAGCAACCACCAAGATGGGCAGTCATGGTGACCCCAATCAGTCAGCCACGCACGATCAAAACTTGTATGCGGGACACTGATGCAACAGCGGAGACCTAGACAGTGACAGCGGGGGAGTGCAGCATTGGCTGATGGTGGTGTGCCAATATCTTGGCAAAGCACCAGCCACTGATGCTCTTAGTACATCCACTCTGGGCCTTGGTAGGTATTGGTCTTGACCCCAGCCTGGCTCCCAACCTCTTGTCCATTCCCTCATCGGTACTCGTCCTCAAGCGAATGGAACTTCTCCACAATCTCCTCATGGAGCGCCTCAAGCTTGCCCCTGCACGCACATCACACAATAGCCATCAGCGCTTTTATTGCCTGCTGGAAGGTTCTCTCCGCCAGTCATGCAGTATCCCAAGCAACGATCCTGCTGGACTGTGGCCTGTGTATTACACCGGCAGAACACACAGCATTCAAGGCAGGACCTCCTGCACGATTCCTTTGCACAGGGCATCGCCAGCAACGCTCACTCCACAAATCGCCACTGCTGTCAGGATGTCCTCTGGGCTTAAGGCTGCTGCAAAAACTGTTGTACAGATATGAGAGGCAAGGTTAACTGAAGCCCAGACAACTTGACGACAGCAGAGACAAGAGAGGGGCCGTCTGGGCAAGCCGCCAAACTAAACGCTGCGGCAAGCTCAAGAGGAGCTGGATACAAAGGGAAAAAATGGATGTGGAGATAATCTCAGCAGGGGGGGAACGGAGCGCACTTGATGACCTCCTCGCCCTCGGCGGGGTCCTCGAACTTCTGGCTGGTGATCTTGTAGAGCAGGTCGGCCAGGCGGGACTTGATGACGTTGTAGGTGATCTTCTGCCCCTCGCCGCTGGCCGCCGCGCCCGCCGTACGTTCCACGGCCGCTGTCGCCAGCGTGTGGAACGTCGTTATGTTGCGCAGCATGCCCACTGACTGCGCGCACGCGTACACCAGAACTTAAGATTTCTGTTCCAAAATGAAGGGAACACAGGGCATTGTCAGCATGCATCAGGTGATCTGTTCAGTTGGAGGACATAATAAGGGCAGTCCCACAAGGATATGGCTTCACATACCAAAGATGCAGTGTCCTGACTGCAATTGCTGAGCCTCACCAACTGCAGACAGGGGCTCGGCAGCAGAAAATTCAGAGCTCTGCTCACAAGTGAACAAATATGCATGTGCTTGGGCATTGCCAATAGTTGCCCTGAGGCACTGCCCTGATAGCCGTTGCAATGCCCACCGACTGCAGACAGCAGTCCGGCAGCAACACAGAGCTCTGGGCGGAGAACATGACATGCATGCTGTTGGGCATAGCCAAAGAGGCACGGGCCTGGCTACCATTGCAGTGGAAACTAACTGCTTCAGGCAGCCAGGAACAAGTCAGAGCTCTCGATTCGTATAGGATGCATCCATGCTTTTCAAGGTGCAGCAATTGCACAGAGGCACTGCCCTAGCTGCCAAATGCCATGCTCATGGACTGCTGGCGCCAGCAAATATCAGGCAGGTAGTTCCTGCAAGGGGCCTCGGGAACACTGACAGGCACAGCTGAACAGTGCTCTTAGGCAATAATTTAGGGCAGGCTGAGATCAGGGGTGGCTGGATGAAGCAGGATGATTGTGGAGGGCGCACCTTGTAGAAGGGGCAGTACTTGTCGTACTTGGTGAAGGAGTTCTGCTGCAGGAAGTCGTCCTTGAGGAAGCGAGCCGTTTCCAGCACGATCTTGTCGTTCTCAGCCAGCGAGTCCTGTCATATGCACACCAAGGCCGCTAAAATAGCATCAAAACTCCTGCTGCTCGTTGCATTTAAGCCAGAATTCCTGGCACAGCACCGTCAACGCGCACCAACCAACATATGCTCAGAGACCATTAGGCATTAGTCAGACTCAGTACCTTCATTTATTGACGCAGACATGAGATGCGCACACTGTACCGCTACCACCACAGCTGGCAGGCACACACTGCACTCTTCTGCTGGCAAGAGCATCTCAGGCCAGCGTTTGACTTGACGGCGGTCGCCAGCGAAAGAGCGCAGTGTGCACCGCCCTTCACAGTGCAAAGAAGGCCACCTGTCAGATTCAAATTTGGACATTTTACTCCTGAAGAGACGCACCTTGCCGACGAGCTGCACGATCTCGTTGAGGTCATCCTCCTTCTGCAGCACCTCGCGCACGATCTTGCGGATGTTGACAAAGTCCGGGTCAAACTTGTCGTAGAAGGGCTCCAGCGACTTGGTGTACTTGGAATAGGAGATGAGCCAGTTGACCGAGGGGAAATGCTTGCGCTGCGCCAGCTTCTTGTCCAGGCCCCAGAACACCTGCCGCGCACAGTCGTTGGTCAGCTTTGATTGCTTTAGGGATTTTATGAGCAGCGTGTTGCTCCTGCAGGTCTGCTGTGCCAGACCAGGAAAGCCATTTTCAATCTAGACTTAGTCATCAGTAGGACGTGTGGGTGCTCAGTGCCGTGCATGGCCACGCTGGCGAGATGCCAGTGGTGACATCACCGCTGCCAAGTTGCCGACCACGGTAACGCATGACAAGGAAGGCCCGACGAGCTACTGTTTAATAATGCCGCATGCACATACTTTCTTGAGATTACCAGCCGACAGCCCAAAGGTTCTCTTTGCACATCCTCCCAGAAATCATCGTCAAGCCATGCATGCCAGGCGAACGAAAATGGCTGGCTTAGGCAGTGGCAGGCACTGCGCTGGTAGAATCTCAGCTGACAAAACACAGATGTTTGAGGCCTTCTGTTGATCTGCAGGAGCCAAGTACACCAGGCTGGTACTGAGCGTTGGCAGGCATGCTTGCGGCTCTATTCTGTACCCCTGAGGCCTGTCTGCTCAGGTGTCCAGCTGAAGTAGGGCTGTGCCTAGGAAAGAGCCCACTGCCTAATTTATATACTTCCACTTCCCATTCCAAGCAGACGCAACTCCTGAACTCTGTTTTGCTAGCCCAGCTTCGAACTGCACGTAGTGCATACGTACAACAGTGCTGTCCTTAATCAATTCCATTCCGTCCCTTTAAAGGAAGGAGCAGTCCTTGAGGCTTTTTCGGCGCACTGGTATGCCAGATACCCTCGCAAGCCATCCCATAGCACGCCCATTTCCTTTTGCGAAGCCTCTTAACTCTCAGAGAAGCCATGCATTCCAGGAATGAAGCATGCAACACAGTCCGCTGCCCGGGAGGGCGCGCCTGCACGATGCCGAGCGTGGCGGAGGTGACTGGGTCAGAGAAGTCGCCACCGGGGGGCGACACTGCGCCGACGATGGTGACGGAGCCCTCGCGCTTGGGGCCGCCCAGGCACACGACGCGGCCGGCGCGCTCGTAGAAGGATGCCAGCCGCGCGCCCAGGTACGCCGGGTAGCCGCTGTCCGCAGGCATCTCGGCCAGCCGCCCAGAAATCTCGCGCAGCGCCTGTGCACACGCACGCACAAGGCGGATTTCAGGCCTTTTGCATGTGCACGGTGTTTACAGGCCTTTTCAAGCCGCCCCAAAAGTTCGTACAGCGCCCGTCCGAGCATATAACACGTGTCAGGCCATTTTGACAGCTACAATCACAGTCCTTTCCAGGGCCTTTGCTTAGGACATGCCGCATGTCAGGCCTATCTAAAACCCGTCCCAAGATCTCAAGCAGGGCCTGCTTTTGCGCAAATGCCGCACTTTGGGCTGCGTTGAAACAGAATGGCTATAGGCATCGCGGCGCACCCTCCCAAGCGCATAATCACCAGAAAGGGGAACGCGGAGTCAGGCTGCGCATGTTCAATAAACAAGATAAAACAAAAAGTGGACACACCTCGGCCCACCGCGAGGTGGAGTCGGCCATCATGGAGAAGTTGTAGCCCTGGTCACGCCAGTACTCGGCCAGGGTGATGCCCGTGTAGATGGACGCCTCACGCGCAGCCACCGGCATGTTCGACGTGTTGGCCACCTGCCGCCAGTAACACAAAACTTCAGTCCTGAAGTAAGCCAGCAGTGCCCATGGCAAATACCAGGCTGCAGCATCAGAGAGCAATCAACACACAGAATGCTTGACATGCATACCTTGAAGCATTTTCCTACCAGGTAAGCGACTGTCAGGGCAAAAGTTAACATGCATGCATGCCCCACCCATGTCATCCTTGGCTAGAAACGCGGATATCTCAAGTCCAAGCCCATCAGACTGTAGAGCAGATGGGAAGACCACCAGCAATGAAGGGGTACATTCAGAGAGTAAACTACAGAAACACACCAGGGTGGTGCGTTTCATGATGGACTCCTCGCGGCCGTCGGGCGTGGTCATGGTGAGCTGAGGGAAGTCCATGAGCACCTCCGCCATCTCGTTGCCGCGCTCGCCGCAGCCGACGTAGATGATGCCATCTGAGTTGCTGTACTTGCTCAACGCCTGGCTGATCACCGTCTTGCCGCAGCCAAATGCCCCTGGGATCGCGCACGTGCCTGGAGAACAGCACGCGACCCGAGTCGTGAACACTGCAGTGTGTAGAGGGCAAGCAGTGTATGCAGACCGCCGAAGAAACAGCCATGTGGGCACTGATCATGGCGGCAGTAGCCTAGAGTGGACGGCACTGTGAAATCCAGTCGGCCGCATCCCAAGCCATCAGCCGACCAGCAAGCAGTGACTTGGGAAAAGGGCGGCCCAGCACCGAACCATGCCAGCCAAGGCTCTCTGAAAAAATCAGATACACTTCAGGCTGCGCAGTCACTGGTTGTTCTGAAGGGGAAGACAAAGCACTGCATGTGCGCGGTTGTGCATCGCAGCGCACCTCCGAGCACGGAGGGGAAGAGGGCGTCGAGCACACGCTGCCCTGTGAGCAGGGGCGTATTGGCCAGCAGCTTCTGGGCGACCGGCCGCGGCGACCGCACCGGCCACGTCTGAAGCATGGTGTACTCCTGCGCCATCCAATATGAACACTCACTCAGATTTTCTGAGGTGCAGACGTCTGAAAATTTTGGCTTCCTTGCAGAGGCGCACCAGCTGGCCATAATGCACTCACACCGCCCTAATGACACATTGTAGCCCTCGGTGCAGGAATGGTGCGCCAGGGACCATCCTCGCATGCCCTTTCTAGGCACTCAGCAAGCGGCTCTATTTTAATCAAAGCCTGAGCCTCTCCTGGCAGACATAATCATGAATCCAGACTCCTGGTCCAGATTCCAGGCAGAGGCCATGAAAAATCCCTCGCGAGAGCTGTGCTGCACGGCCCAGAGCATCGCACCTTCTTGACGCCGCCAAACTCCAGCTCCAGCACCTTGTCAGTGATGGTGTACTCGCCGGCTGGCGCGATGTATGTGACGTTCCCTCTAGCACCAGGAGGCACCATGATCCTGTGGTCCAGTAGCGAGTTCTCGTGCACGTTCGCATAGATGTCCCCGCTCGTCAGCCGGTCGCCCACCTGCGTGCCGCCACCCCATCATGCATGTCATGAAAGACTCAGAAGTTACTCATGACTGACAGAGGGTGCGCACAGGAGCCCACATTGTACAGTGGCACATTGCTTCTCTACTTTTGAAAATGAGGTCGTTGTATGCACGTTCAGCTGCACAATGTGTCGCTTCGCACGCCCTCTGTCACGCACGAGGCGTGCAATGCGGCTCAATGCGCGCAAGCACTCAAGGTCAACAAATGTAAAGCCTTCCCCTTTGGCAGACGTATCCGGTGCAACACAGACGTAGCAGATTGTAGAGCTGCGGCAGGCACGCCACCCACCTTGATCTTGCCGGGGGCAAACTCATAGCCCTTCTTCCGGTCCAGCGCAGGCACATCCACTCCCCTGTCATGCCCAAATCAGCCCTTGAGAGAATGTTCCCTCCATGATCATCAACCGGCTCTTGAGAATCTCATATTCCTGTCCTTTAATGTCTGCATCATGGGACTTGGTTTCGTTATACGGCCTTCCAACATGTCCCTTGGAAAAACAAAAGGCTTTATTATGTTGAAGATAGTGAAAAGGATCTTGGGAGGTCAACTTTGTGAGAGACTGTCTTGGGGTGGGCACCTGGGGATGAACACATCTCCGGAGTTGATGGCAATGGCCTTGAGGGGCCGCTGGATGCCATCAAAAATGGTGGTCAGAAGGCCAGGTCCCAGCTCCACAGACAGAGGCTTGCCTGTGCGCTCCACGCCATCTCCCACAGTCAGGCCTGCTGTGTCCTCGTACACCTGCATGCGCATGCAAGCTGAGGCAACCACCAAGCGATATGCATGTCACAGCATTTCATGCCCCTTATGCTACCGAATGCCAGGCACACCATTCAGACGTCATGGTGATAACATATGCAAGGCGAATTCTGCAGAGACTGTACTTTGGTACGAGGCTTGGTTGAAGAAGGGCAGAAAGGAGAGGTTCAGCTCAAGGTGCCGATGTTACTTTTCTGGCAATCGAAACAGCATTTGTTAATGTTTGCATGGTGATTACCTGGACAGTGGCACTGTCGTTCTCGAGCCGAATGATCTCTCCGATCAGGCGTTCCTTTCCCACACGGATGAGCTCATACATAGCTGCTCCTCCCATGTTGTCGGCAATGACGACAGGGCCGGACACTTTCCGGATGTATCTGTTCAAGCAGAAAACTCGTGCTTTCAGCTTCAGACTAGCATGCAACAGAGGACGAGGGAACTCCAAAACACTGCTTCTGCAAGTTAGGTCTGCACAGATCTGTGCGCTAGACGTGGGCACACATACAATATGGCAATTGCGAATCTTTTAATTAATGTTGCGTGTGAGCTTTTGAGTGTCAGCCCCAGTATATATGCAACATTCGGCCTTCGCAGGACAGGATCCCAACGTTACAACATTTTGCTAGGAACACGCTTGTGAGATAGATGGCCTGAGTGGCATACCCTTGCGAGAGCTCGGACATTTCATAGTCGTTCCCCATCTTGTATCCGCGTCTATCAACGCTGGGGCTTATCAACTGACCAACCAGCAAGGAAGCCCTATTCTTTGTTGATGGCTTTCGTCCTTCTGCTGTCCTCAGAAGCCGCAGGATTGCGCGATCAGAACGTCAATCATTTGAAGGATTTTTAATAACCTCCCTGTATTGGCAAATGCTGTAGCTTCAAGTCAATTGAAGAGTGTCCCAGACATTCAAGGCTTGGACCTAGACCATGGGCGCATCTGCCATGAAGCGTTCCCTCCTTGCCCCGTGGAGTCCAAATTCCTGATGGACGTCCTGACCTCAATTCCATCTGCGGCAGATGATCTGCCACATTTATGCATTCTTCCAAACATTACAATAGATACTATGGGATGCCATGCAGGCATGTCAATTGAGACAGATTGTTCATCTGACTTATTGTACACTGCAGGTGCTGGCATGTTCAATCTTTTAACACCTCCGCTGGCGTCACACGTTAGACCTGACTGTATGCTATCTGGTCAGCGCAACAGAGAATATTGCCATTAGAATGAAGAGTCCTGAAGGTGAACTCTTGTTTGGTGATCTGACAGAAAGGAGCAAAAAAAAAGGAGCTGAGACTTGCATTAGGAATTTCACCGGACAACCACAGCAAAGAAAAGCTCGTGAAGGCCTTCAAGAAGTATTTGACTCCGCTAATGGTGCCCGCCAGAGAAGGTCAGCTCTATGACTCTACAAATGTGCCTCTACAAATGTGCCCGCTCATCTCGCGTGCAGGAGATAGCCTCTCTGAGAGAGGGATATGTTGCAATTGCGGCCTGCCAACACAGAAAGCATGATCATGCCTCGCTTGAGCACGCCATCCTCAACATGCCTTTTTGGTCTGATGAACGCCATGGCTGCAGTAATTGCAGTTGAGAGATTATCCTGAGCCACAGATCATGGATTGCAGGCGACAGTGATACTTCCTCTGCTGACTGCCAAGCCAGTCTTGGCCCGGACAGCGTCGAGGACCGCAGTGCTGATGGGACGTCGGCGCCTGCGTGGACATCTGCCCCACAGCAGGCAGACACACCGCCCGACAGCTGGCCTCAAGTGCACTTCTAGGCAACCGTCCTGAATCCAAGTGTGATGTGCTGCCATGCTCAGCCCGCTATTGCCCTTGCACAGGACCACCTGAATAAGTAAGGTGAAAGTTTGTTAAATCTTAGTTCTGGCCATTTTTTGCTCTGCAGGGTCCGAGCCCACAGATCCTTCTGTGCCACCCATGAGCATGGCGGGAACCGTGTCCGGCCGGGGGCAAGCATCAGCGCCGGCTCCCAATGCAGCGGCGGCACCCAGGATCATGGCAGAAGATCAGACGGCGTGCCCGCCTGCCTCGGGTGTGCTTCAAGTGCAGGTCCAAACAAATTGCCTTGGGGGCATTTTAAAAGCTTGATCAGGTCAATATAGAGACACTGCTGCTAGAAAGATTCCCATGCCCTCATCACAAGACAAGCCCAAACATTTATTTGAGTGGAGTCTGGCTATGCTTGTTGTAGGACTCAATAAGCAGGCAATGCATGGTGACGCAAAATGGCGCAACCACGAGACTGCTGTTGCTTGCTTTCCCATGCGGGACAGTCCGCTGGCAAGTCAGACAAGAATGTGACTCCCCTCCATGTCTTTCGTCGGCTTTCCCCGGACGATGAGCAACGCCTCTGTTCGCTAGGTTTTGCGAGGTATCTCGTTCTGGATTCTCTTGGACAAAGACAACATAAAGTTGAGCTCTCTTTGATGTGGGAGCACTTCTCTGTCAGCAATTTATTTCGAGCCGTGCAGGACTTGTCTTAGTTAATCGCGGAGAAGGACTTTCCATAGCTCCGAGCCTCATCCCCAATTTCAACAGCAACGACATCATTGATGTAGGCCGCCCACAAACTGCTCCAAAGACCTGTTGATGGAAGCAGGGCGTGCCACAAGCCTTTCAAGAGGATTCCTTGATTGCCGGTCAGCTGATCATGATCTGAGACATCCTGGTGCACCTCTCCATGCAGGCCACGCGGCTGTGGATCGGAATGTACACAACTCCCCGACGTACGCTTCTTGCCTCCTGATCGTTGCAAAAACTTTGCAGTGAGATGTTAAGCAGCAAGAATTGCCAGCGCAAGCAAGCATATGTGGTTAGGGGCCTGCAGCTGGCCGATCCTACTTTGATGCCCAGCCGCGTTTGTAAACATATGGGAATTCCGTCTCTGGGCATTGCGGCGATAGAGCGCTTTTGGCATCTCCGCACTGTTATCTCGCGTTTGAAGCATAGCGTGAAATCAAGATGTTGGCATCTGTGCAGTGCGGAGGCGGATAATGTTCTGGACGATCACGGTCCTCGGCTTCATCCTGCTTGCCGGCGAATGGGGCGCGTTTGTACACTACCGCAAGGATAATACGATGCACGGAGGGGGTGCGTCAGCGCTGCTGGAGGCCCTGGGCAGCCTGCCCTTCTCCTTCGAGGCGGCCAGCGTCACCGTCGGCATCAACATCGCCATTGGCAAGCTGCTCTACACCCTGGCGAACGCTCGAAGTTCCGTGGGTGCGTGCTAAAATGGATGCCCCAGATATTGGAAGTTCAGCACGCACCCACGGAGTCCAGACGTCCACCGCGGTGTACAGCACCTTGGCCGTGGCAATGTTGATGCCGACGGTGCCGCCGGCCGTCTCGAAGGAGAAGGGCAGACTGCCCAGCTCCTCCAGCAGCGCTGACCTTCCGTGCCTTCTGTCCTCGCTGCGGCAGATGACGAACACGCCCCATTCGCCCGCGAGTAGAGCGAAGTCCAGGACCGTGATGGTCCAGAAAATCACTCGCCTCCGCACTGCACGAATGCCAACATCCAGAGCTCATGCTACGCTTAGACGCAATAAAATAATGCGGAGACGCCAAATGCGCTCTATCGCCGCAGTGCTTAGAGACGGATGTCCCAATTGTCTATAACGCGGCTGGGCATCAAAGTGGGATCGGCCAGCTGCATTCCCCTGACCATTTATGCTTGATTGCGCTGGCAATTTACACTGATGTGCATCTCTCTACATACTTTTACAACGATCAGGAGGCAGGGAGCGTACGTCGGGGAAGAGTGCACAGCTAGATCCACCGCCGCGTGGCCTGCATGGAGCGGTGCACCAGGATGTCTCAGATCATAACCAGTTGACCAATAATGAGGAAACCCTTTGAAAGGTTAGTGTCACGCACTGCTTCCATCAACTGGTCATTGGAGCAGGTTGTGAGCGGCCTACCCAAGTGATGACTTGACCAGGAAAGTCGGGAGGAATCTCGTTCTGGATTCTTTTGGACAAAAGACAATATAAAGTCGAGCTCTCTTTGATGTGGGAGCACTTCGTTGTCGAGATTTACTCGAATCGCGCAGGACAGTATTACTTAATTGCGGAGAAGGAGCCGCCATGCCTTCGAGATCCCACCGGTGATCCCCGCGCGGCCGACGTGACATGTGACATCCTGCGTGATTTGACGCTGTTGCTAACCGCGAATAGGAGCAGGGCCTTGTCAGCTGAACAGCGCTCCTTTTTCCAAACCTGAGATTTGCTGCCCTTTTCATTTGTGGTCCGGTCCACTCGCTGCCAGGGATGCTAGACAGAGCGGCAACAGAGGGTGACCATCAGAGGAGGACGATGTTTTGGTACCATGGCAGTGACATTTATTGTATCACACCGAGTGACTTGAGTAAGGGTGAAATTTTGGCAGTCAAGAATTCATCTTGTACAACACTTGTGTGCCAACGTTGCTTGCCTCTCGGCAAGAAAAGCTTGTAATTGTAACATCAGAATATCTGCTTTGTAAATGAATAATACATAAATAAGTAGGTACATCCACCGCATGCACGGGTGGCAATGGCAGTTGAACATGCTTTACAAGTGCGCCCCACACAAAAAACTCTGGACACAACTGCAAGTTGTCATATATTTTGACCACGGCCGCCTCCATTCTGGTGTTCTTGAAAAGTGTTCTTCACGTTTTGTGAGGTCCACTCCATGTTTAGCTCCGACACCGCTCTTGTGTAGCCAGCGCCAGTATGGAACCAATTTGCTGCTGGGGCTCAGCAGCCCACCATTCCAATCCCAACATTACCCTGTCCTGCAGCTGCTAGCCAGGATACAGGAGGTGAAGCAACCCAAACCACAGCATGCAGAGCACACAGCAGATACCCCATATCGACACCAGCCACTCATGCGAAGCCCAGCATGCCCAGCTGCTAACGAGAAAATAAGACTTCATGAGGAAGGATGTGAATTATATAAGCCATTACGGGAACGGGGTCCCCTCACACCACGAACAGTGCGCATGTGGAGAGGGGCATGCAACGGCGGCACATCTGTGCAGACGGTATCCTGCCTATGATGGACTCTGATCACAAGCCTTGATCTGAGATTACGCATTGCGCAGTAGCTTGTCAAACGTCGGCCAGATAGGGCAGTGTGGGAGCGATTTTGGATATCATGATCAAGAATCCAAGCAGCTGGCAGCGTGCAGGCATGGTGGCAGTGATTAAATTGCAGGATATGCCAGCCTGTCGAGCACTAGCAGAGGCCATATATGCCTGCACTCCATGGCAGGCCTGGAGGGATAATCCAGTAAATCAAGCTTAGGCTCACATGCATGTGAGGTCTGCTCATAATTCGATCTCTGCGCTATTCAGTCTTAATACAGCCACATTCTTCCACACATTACAACGGATACTGAGATCATCTCAGTGAGATGCCATGCAGGCATGTCAACTTTGACAGATGCTTGCAAGCGAGTGAATCCTTTGTCAGTGACAAAGCAACCAAAAAGGCCCTTCAGGGCTGCTGTCCATATGGCGAGTCAGACGCCACATCTGCATGACCAAGCAGTCTTGCCCACTTCAAGCTGGAAATGCAACCAAAGACTTTGGGGCAGGAGCTGCGGTCAGCTACTGGTGCGCTCATCTCCTTGACGGCTAGCTGATGTCAAACTGTCTTTTGTGAAGTCATCCTGGGCATTTACTGCACCCAACAGAGGCGACGACTTACATCAGCAAAATGATCTGCATGCTGAAGCTCATGATTCTTTCTAACTTGCAGTGGGGTTGCTGCTCCCTCCACGGCCGCCTCCATTCTGGTATCCCTGAATCGGGCACATCAATTTCCTTGACGCCCACTCATAACCACTTCAAGGGGAACACTAAATCCCGGCAACAACATGTCTGAAGAGCGCATGCAGAGGTGGTTTACAATCTTTAGGACAATGGAGTGCCTGTATTGAGAGGCCCATCTTGACCCCAGCAAGGCCCCACACATGCTTGCCAAAGGTGGCTGCACCAAAGTACAGACTCTATGCGAATTGTCTTTGAGTGTGGGACGCTTTGCTTCAGACACAAGGCAGCCCTTTGCTTTGCACTGCGCCGCACTGCTTTGTATGTCGTGCATTGACTTTTGGCTTAATATTGAACTGTAAAAAGACAGATATGTCACGCACCCCTTGGCGGCCGCCGCCACGACGGCCTCCGCGGCCGCGCCCGCGGCGGAAATCATTCCGCCGCGCGATGCCGGTGCCACCAAACGTCTCAATGTCCACCTTGCGCTGCTCGGCAAAGCGCGTCCGCGCCTGGATGACACACACTCTTAGCTCATCAATCTTCAATCTGGTATCATCATTGTGCTGCTTTACGCACTTGTTACATAGGGGCACTGTGTCGTCCACAAGCGGTCACGGATTGCCAGCTCGAACTCTCGTATTCTGTTGACCAGGCTAGCAGGCAAACAGGAGCAGCCTCCAAGGACACCACTCTCCATGGGACATCATCAAGGAGCAGCAAAACACTTCTTATACTGTGCATATCATGAACACTTTTCTTATTGTGCATATGATATACTGCAGCTTGTCTGCAGGACGCACCTTGCCTCTTGGCAGGAGCGTGTAATACGGATGATAATAACATTGTATATGCGAAGACATATGCAGTGGAAGACTTTACGCACCTGCGGTTTTTCTGGCGCGGCACCCTCAGACACGGCCAGGCGCTCGAGGGCCTCACAGGAGAGGGAGTCGAAGAAGTCATCGGCCTTGTAGGTCTCCTTGGGCGCCTCCTCTTCCTTCACCACCTCCGGCTTCACCTCCTGCAGGGACACGCTCTAATCTGATTCTCATCTAGGTACAGCAAAACTCAGGATGCCAGCCCGATCGGCACGTCTGCAGGTGGCTCCTCATCTTCCAAAAGATGCAGCACCCTCGGCGGTGTGGCAAGCTACGCATGACACAGAGGAAGCAACGCGAGACCCACTTCCTCAACACTCCTTTGGGCAGCCTCATTAGACGCCTTGAATGTCCCTCCAGAAATTGCATGCCAGAAGAAAGGAATGCTGCAGGGGAAGTGAATGGCTGATATGATTGAGGGGGAGCGCGCCTCCTTCTTGAATTTCTGGAAGGCCTCCTCAAAGTTGAAATCCTCGCGGGGGACCGGCACGGGGGGTGCGCGGGGGCGCGGCGGGGGGCCCTGCCCTCGGCCGCCAACGCGGCCGCCGCCCCTCGCAGCGGCAGGTGCCAGCCCTGGGGGCCCGCCAACGCCCCTGCCACGAGCTGGGCCTCGTCCTGAGCAGCAGATGCAAACACTTTTTTCAAAGTTCTTTCGCAAATCAGCTGTATGGTGTGCAGTCCTCTGCAACTGTTTAAAAAGGCGCAGGTACATTTCAGATAAATCCTTGCACTGCTAGAATCACTGAAGTGCACGACATTTACTGATTCAGTGTCTTTCAGAGTGGCTGCAGCGCCTGCCAAGTGCTGTGCAGGTTTGGAAGAGCAGCAATTGGACCACATCACACTCAGCACATCGACCAGCATCTCTCAAATGTCTCATAGTGTAAGTCTAAAGAGAGGGCGGACCTCCGGCAGCGCCTGCATAGGAGGTGGGCCGCGGCCTAGGAGCGGGGGGACCGCTGGGGGGTCCCTGCCTGGGGGGCGCTCCGTTGGGCATGTGCCCTGCTGGCGGGCCGTTTGCACGCGGGTAGTTCTGCAGCATACCAATGGAATAATTCTCAGGCACATCTTCCGGCAGCTACTTAAGCAAGCAACGGCCAATCAAGAAGCAACTCTCAGTGATAAATCGAGGTGAACATCCATCCTTCTACCCATTCTGCCAGCCTTTTGTGTCCGACGAGAGTGACATATTGACGTGCCAAAATAGACTACCGTAATAGGCGCAGAGTCCATTTTGATATGTTGGCATGTCGATCTTGCCGCACGAGTGACCAGAGAAACATGGTCCCGAGCTGACAATGCAATGTGGAATGGGGCCTGCTTGTAGTGATAAGTACCACACCTGCATGCCTGGGGGAGGGTGCAGCGGGTGCTGCTGGTGGTGCTGTGGGCCAGCAGGGGACGCCCTCTGCGGCTGGGGCCGGGGGCCGCGCGCCGGTGCTGACGGGGTGATTACTACCGTTGGCGCTGGGGCCGGGCCCGGGCGCGCTGTGCCTGACCATGCATCACCACTAAGTCACAGCATGAAATCCAAATGCCTAAATTTGTACGTTTGCGAACATCTGCTGATGCTGGGAGCAGATGTGCCTCTGTCGCAAGCCAAGCCTGACGCATTTGCCAAGAAAGACTTCCGACAAGCGACCTCAGCTTCCGGCATCACTCTGGACGGTCCCCTAGCAGTCCACTTGGATGTCTGCCGTGTGCAGGATGCAACATCTATAGCTGCTCCTCGATCAACGGGCACCCCTCCTCAAGCATGCCCCCATGACATCCCAGAGCATCAATCAACACAGCTACTGCTTTGAGGGTGAAGACATTGGCTGGGTCCTCACTTGCTGCGGAAGGCTGAGCTGGCGGGGCTGCATTGGCTGGTTTGGTCTCAGGGGCCGCTGATTGGGCCGGGTTCACCGGGGTCTGTGCATAGTACGGCGGAGGCGCTCCAGGGCCCGGCTGCTGTGAGGGCGCACTCCACTGCACGTTGCCTGTGCAGCAGCAGTGCTAGCCTTAAAATGCTATTCAGTGGTGCATTAAAACAACTAGCAACCATATACGCTGTGGGCGGCCAGCACGGACTTGCAACAAAAAGGTGCGACACAGGAATTGCATGATGGTGATGACAATTTTGCAATTTTGCAGGAGGCATGCAAGGGAAGGGGCAGCAGCACAAGAGCAGAGTGGGTCACAGGCAAGCAGCATTGTAGATGTGGGGCATGAAACGTACTGTAAGGCTGCTGGGCAGGTGGAGCGCCCCAGGGGGAAGGTGCAGGCGGCTGGGGAGGTGCCTGTGGAGGTGCAGGAGCGCCCTGTGGTGCAGCCTGCCCACGCGCACTCAGCTAAGTTACATATCACAGCCAGATCTGCCAGTGCATGAACATCTTGATCTCCTGGTGGGAGCCATGGTGCTGGCCCCTCTTGGAGACCCTGATGAGAAGGAATGGCAAGACCCCTGATTTTGTTTTCCAAGAATAAGGGTTGCTCGCGAGCACCGCACCTCTGGTGCTTTGCTTGCATCGGCATCTGCAGGTGGCTCGTTCTGGAGGACTGCTAGATCCTTGATATCCGCGCCTGCTCAGGAAGATGTGACGATTGCGATTTCGGTAATAAAAGGCGTCTGACACTATTTGCGAAAATAACTTTTCTAGGCAGTCAAGGAACGCAGGAGATAAACGCACCCTTGAAAATGATGTACTCATAAATTTCGCCGCTTGGAGGGAGGAACGTTCCATCTTGGCGCCTGTCTTCCGTCCCAAACGATTTGACTGCGCAAAACCCGCACACTAAAGCGTCAAAATACCTGGAGCAAAGCGCGTGGAAAACGAAAGATCGGGTCCCCGCTGGAACAGCCCACAAATTGCAGGAATTCAGGATGTGGGAATGTGAAGCACACCATTATGTAGGGCAATTGTGCTCTCATTCATATCTATGGAGTACAGCGTGCCCTCATATCTGATATCGCCCTTGCTAATGAGGCTGATCTTCGCCCCTATGTATGGCATTTCCCCCATGATGGCGGACTCGGACCTCGGCCAATCTCCTTCTCAGCTCTCCAGAGTAAGCTGCGGCTCAGGCATGTCTTGAGCTCGCTGAAATGATGTCGCACATCCTGCTTGAGCAGCCCTTGGTCTACCCCAATGCAGACTTAGTCACCCCTGCCACCTCAGCTTCAGTCAGAATCGGCCCATGCAAACGCCTTGAATCCCAGGTGTCGCCATTCCCCACATCTCACCACTTCTGCCGTGATGCTGTATGTCCAGGAAGCTTCATCGAGCAATTGGTGAATACCGATCTGCTCCTGGCGCACGCGGAAGCGTGTGAAGGCCTTCGTGCACCTGGAAGACTCAGCTCACTTGAGCGCCAAGTGGACGGTGTCGCCATGGCCGTCCGGTCCCTTTGACATGCCCACAATATCACCTTTACAGTTTAGGAGTCCCTGAGGTTGTCCTGCTTGAGGCATGGCGGCTGCAGAAGCGCAGACTGGGATCTACGAGATACCTGGCAAGTTTCCTAAAAGCCTTTCATCCTCCCAACCCGTCGATGTGGCGCAAGCTGTCGATCGCTTTCATAGTTCCTTTTGTCGCTATCATGCCTGATACGAGATGCCGTAGCACGAGCATTCCTGTTTCATGAACGCCACCTTTTCTCCAGAGAACACGCTTCAACCAGGTTTCATCGTAAAGGTGCTGATCCCCAGTCCCTCTCTAACCTATGTCCACAATATTCGCAGATGATGGCAATGAGGAGTACTGCGGAGCCTGCCGCAGGGAGGGAGTACTGTTGTGCTGTGAGAACTGTCCCGCGGCATATCACTTTGGCTGTGCCGGTTACGGTGCGGCACGATGGCCATCCATCTGTCTAGTGAGAGAACATATTAAGCAATGTCAAGTGGTCCGCACCCTTCCCACTCAATGTTTGATGCGGACTGGGTACAATCGAAGGGACCCCAGTCTGACAAACACACAGGAAGGCGCACGGTAAGCATGCATCAGGACAAAGGCATCCATATGTCATGAGACAAGGCGCCAGTGGGTGCAGCATGTAACCAGGGAGTTTCTGGCACTCTGGCGCAGCAGCAGCAGCCTCTGTGATTGCTAGAGCTGCTGTCCAGGAGAATTGGCTTGGTGGATGATTTTTGGGAATACTGCAGGCGGGGAGGAGGACGTGCCTGGAGGAGAGGAGGATGCATGGCTGTGCTGGGGCTGCTCCCAGAAGACCAAGACGCCATTCCTGCACAGCATGCGGCCGGTAGGCCCTCTCCCTCGGTGCTGACTGTGCATGTCTTGGGCCAAAAGAGTTGTGGAGTGCATCTTGTTGGAATGCCTTGAATTAATATCCTTCAATGCTGCTGTCAAAGGGGCAAGCACTCAGCTGCTCTGTCTTCTTCTGGCTCCCCTGCTCAGCCATGAAAGATGTGCTTCTCTGTCACACCTTGATAGAACAGTACCCAAGTACAGCAACAAGATCGTGCGCAAAATGCATGACCTGGAAAATTCTGGATCGCAGCTGGAGAAGGCGGTAGGGGAGGATGTGCGCGTTGCCTCAAAGGAGGGGTCCATCGAGTACTACAGGGCTTCTGTAGTTGGAGGGAACGCGGCCGCCGTGGACGTGGTGTACGAGGATCTGCCCGGGGTGCGCGAGTCGATAGACCGCAGCAGCCGCCGCCTGTGGCATGGCACGCTGAACAATGACGGCTGGGAGGTACCCCTCCGTCCTGATGCACCTGTCTGTGTGCAATCAACTTAGCCTTGCCTAGATGGAGGTGACTGCCACTGACAGCAGTGCCTCATCCTTCATGGGGTTGAGACAGCATTTGCAATGGTAGCGTGGAGCCCTGCTGTATGGGCAAGGAAAACCACTACTTTGATGTGGCCTGCGCTGAGTGCATGCACCATAGACGTCCCCTTGACATCATGATACTTGAAAGCCTGCATGGCTTCACGCAATTGCTGAATTGCGGGTTTTGTGCAGAGGCGCGGCAGCAAGTATGTGCCGATAAGCCGGGCATATGCAATCGACATCAACCGCACGTCAGGCTCCCCTCCAGGCAAGCTACCGGGCAAGGCCGAAGCGCGGAGCACCGCCGCAGCCGCAGCAGCATGGCAGCAGCGGGAGCCAGCAGCCTCAGGTGCGCTTGCTGGAGCCTGGAGCCTGTAAGCCTGGGGCTATTATCGGCCTTGCGACCTTTATAGACCCACCTCAACAGCGTCTGCCCACCGTCCAGTGCAAAAAATCGTGTCCACCCACGGTATTCTGAAATGGTGCTGTGTTTGAAACAGTCCTGGCATGGGTCTCTTTGGATACTTCTTATTGTCTGTCAGCAGCATGTCTTTGATTGCAGGCCGCTCGCACGCAGCGTCAAAGGGAGCACAAGCGCAGGACAAGAAGAAGGCAGCACCGAAGCCTGTGGCCAAGAAGACTGGTGCGCAGAAAGCAGCACAGGAAACAGCGGAAAGTGGCTCTGCAAGGCCCAGCAGCGCAGGCGGCAGCGGCGGACAAGCTCCATCTGGGGCTGCAAGCAGCATTTCTAAGGCAAGCCATCTGCATTGCTCAGTGATGTGCAATCCAAGCCCTGCCTCCCAAGGGGTTTCTGTCAGAAGGACAGACTCCGGATCACCCTCTCAGCTTTGTTGCCCTCTTGGTTTAGAAGCATAGTCAGCTGGCTGAACAGGATCATATGGACCTTTTTTATTTGAATGGGTTCTTCTTGTAGGTTCGTTCTTGACAAGTCGCAATGTCCAGGCAAGGTTTAAGCATGAAATCACCGTCTGTTACCTCATGCAGGGCCTGGGAGGGCCAAGGCTGTCAGCAGGCCAGCAGAAACACCCGGCCGCGCCCCGCATCACCGGCCGGGCCGAGCCGTTGCCGCTGCCAAGCAAGCGGCCGGCTCCGGCTGCGGAGTCGGCCGCCGTGTCTAAGCGGCCGCGCAGCTCAGCGCCCCCCACGCAGGGGACCCCACCAGTGGCCGCCTCGCCACCGCCCACCACCGCGGCGCCCCCCGCTCGGCCGCCGCTGTCACAGACGCCGCTATCGGCGCTGCTCGCATCCTCACAGCCGCGCACTGCCCCGGCTGCTGGGGGCGGCCCCCCGCCACCGCCCATCACTGCAGCGCTTCCCGCTCGGCCGCCGCTGTCAAAGGCGCCACCGCCCCCCACCGCAGCGCCGGCCGCTCGGCCGCCGCCGTCAAATACGCCGCAGCCACCGCTGGCCTTTTTGCAGCCGAGCAGCACGCCGGGTGCAGCAAGCGCGTCGCCGGCGGTCTCCGTGGAGTCGCAGAGTGTCCCGGGGACATCCCTGCCCAGCAGCGCAAGCGCGCAGAAAATGCAGCAGCCGCTCACAGCTTTGGGTGCTGGAGGGAACGCGCCGCACCAGTGGCCCACCTCACAAGCCGTCGCACAACCACTTGCACCACCGCCGCTGCCGGCGGCTCTTTTGACGCCGGATGCAGCGGCGGCGCTGTGCTCCAGGCTCGGCACAGACGCGTCGGCTGAGCCGCCGGGCACTGCCGTCGATATGGATGTTGATGACATGCGGCGGCCATTCCCGGACCCACTGTCGCTGGCAGCACTGGCGGATGCGTCAGAGTGGGAGAGCGGCATTGCTTTCGGCGGGAGTCCTGAGTCACAAGGTATGGACTTGCCCAGAAGCACTGGAGCACCTGACCTCACGGATTGGAAAGGCATGTAATATTGGAAACGATTATAATGGAATGATAATAGTAATGAAGCGACTGACGCATTGCTGCTGTGAAGAATTGAGCCTGGGTCACAGTGCTCGACTACTGTTGGACAGACAGATATGAGCAGCGATATTAATGGTGCGTTTGCTCAGGAGACATTGTAGAGGAGATGAGGACAGAAGAGGGCAGCGCTGCAGAGGATGCGCCCACCCCTAACCCAGCTGCCACCCCGGAAATCAGCGGTGCAGGTGTGATTGCTTTGTTTATGTCTACCCTCTCTGCAACCTGTACATTGGCGACATAAAATGCTAAAGCATCTGTGTTGTTCCCAAGCCCTGTCGGATGACCTGCTTGCAAAGATTGCAATTCCATGTGATGGTCGTGGTGTTTGCACTCCATCAAGTTATGACCTTGTACAGACATGCACAGGACCTTTCTGAGCGTGCAAATGCCATCCAAACTCAAAATTGTGCATGGCCTTATGTGTGGGCATGTCTGCGGCAGGTGCATTCCTGGACAGTGACGTAGGGGAAACAGCGTTCACAGCGGCGCTGGAGTCTTGGCTGGAGTCACAGAAGAAGACCATGTACGAGCCGCGCATCCAGCAAAAGCCCCTCTCCGCCTACACCCTCTGGAAGCTCGTCGCAAAGGGCGGCGGCTCCAAAATGGTGCGCCCATCTCATAGCGGCCTGCATCATGACATCATGTTTTCCAGACTTCAAGTAGAGCTAAGTATTGTGCCAGGTTGAAATTGCCTTTGCGGCATATTGTGCTGCCAGTGCTAGATATCAATCAGCAGCAGCTGAAACGCGATCACCGGAGGCGGGGAAGGGAATCTCCAGAGAAGCGCCAGGGTCCACATTATTATCGTGGATTCCACCAAGCTAATGCCATTTGCAAGAGTCTCGTACGAAAGTAAAGAGTAAGTTTGCATGTGGGGGTGCAGGTGACAAACAACAAGGGATGGGCGCGCATTGCTCGCGCAGTGGGGGCGCCGGAGTCGATGACCGACAAGTCCACTGTGACCAAGCGCGTCTTCCAGCTCTCCCTGGGCGACTTTGAGGAGGTGAGACACTGCCAGCTCTCTGCAGATGTCTAGTGTTTTCTGCCTGACCTGTGCCCTTGAGGGTTGCCTCTATAACATCACTAACGTTATCTGCTTTGGCATGCATTGCCCGTCGGACATGCCCTCAAAATGGCCGCAAGCCAAGATCCCCAAGATCACAGTGGTTTGTTGTTTCACTGAATATCCAAGGTTTGTCTGGCATGGCAAATCTTGCAAATATCACAATTCTATGAAAACCAGAGCCAAGGATACCGCGTTTTTTTGTCAACATCTTTTGTAGAGGCTTGCATGGTTCCTATTCTGGTGGTTGGAAAGACCAATTCGGTATGATGCTTTCTGCAGCTCACATGACCTTGTGACCTTGTTTGGCTGTATCAACGACTAAAATCTACTAATTGCGCATCTGCACGACGCAGGCGACAGAGTGCGGCGAGACCGACCTCGGGCGGCCGCGGGCGAGGGCTGCAACGCGAACGCCTCCGCCGCGGGGCCGGCAGCGCAACCGCGCCGGCCGCTCCTCCCCAACCCGCAAGCGCCAGCGCGCCTCCGGCCGCGCGGCCGAGCGCCGTGTCGTCGGCTGGGTGCAAGTGCGCGCCTGATCTGGGCGCTGCATCTCGTATTTGAATAAAAATTAAATGTGCTGCGCCTGATCTGCACGTCTGGTTGGGTCCACCATCAAGGTGGCTAACTGACTTCCACTTCACAGAGCCAAGTGACCCTTCCAGATTTTAAAATGACATAGAAGCAGCATCAAAAGCATGTGTGAGGTAGGCTGTAGTCGTTGCACTGCGAGACTAGTTTGCAGCGCAATCATGCATACGAAAGTACTGATGGCAGGTCCTATGTGTGCTTGGTTGGGCCTTGCCCTCGCAGGATTCTTCCGTCCATACTATCGTATGTGTGATAATGCAAAGGTTCAGTGCTTTGGCAAGTGATGGCCGCATCTTCCAGTCTGCATTGTGAAGCTGAGGCCTTGCTCTTTGTTTCCTTCGCCAGGTAAACAAGGAGCTTGCGCTGGACGTGGGTGCAGCAGTGGAGGTCAGGAGCCACGACAAGCAGCACACAGGCGGCTGGCTTCAAGCCCGGATCTTGCAGGTGCCTCACCCTTGTAATTGTGCTTGATCTGCCTCTTCTGCTGTCATTGTTCTCCTCTCAATCATTCACTTCCTCCGGAGCTTCTGTTTTTGCAGTGCCATCGTTTAATAATCGATTTAATTTGCATCCTCTTTCTCTCAAAGAGGTCTTCTTCTGAGATTAGGAGCCCAGATTCTTCAGCATTCATATTTTCCTATTTTTCAACTCTTTTGCATTGCATGGGTCACACGTCTGAGAATAAAGTTGCTCGACAGCATGCACGTTGTGTTGCAGGTGTGTCCTGGGAGCTTATATGAAGGGGGCCTGCGCTTCAAGGTGGAGCTGGGAAACATATCTGGTTCCCCCGGCCAGAAATCACAGCAAGCAGAGCCGCCGGTGTTCGGCAGCGGAGCACAAGACGCCAGCGAGAAGGGCTCGGAAGGTGGCGGGAAGGGAGAAGCAGCTGCCGTGAAGGAGCTCGCATGGGTGCCTCTAGTGCATGCACCGGCAAACACAGATTATCCTGCCGTCCTGATCAGGCAACCGCTGCAGCCGGCCGCCCCCCCCACGCCAGCCGTCGATTGGCGCGTCGGCGAGCGAGTCGAGGTTAGTCAGCACTTACTCAACAAGCATGTGTTTGTCTCGGGTGATACTGCAACCACCCATTGCAATGCAAGCAGAGCGGATAAAGCGGGGGAATGTACTGGTGCATCCTCTGCGCCTTCACAAGGCCGGGTGATATAGCTGTGCGGCTCTTTAAAATGGCGGTCCAATTGAAAGCCCATAAACCTGTCCTTTGAGGGCGCTTTTACTGCTTTGTCAAAGGACCCTTCGTGAAATGCATGCAAGCAGCCCCTGTGCACAGAGCAGCAGGGCAGTATTGACAGGATGCAGTTGTGCCAAGGTCACTGGTGACCAAGAGAGCTGCTCATGATCATGTCTCTGTCAAAAGGTGGGCGTATCTGCTGTGTTTTCGCCTAAAACCAGCCTGGCGGATGCAGGGCTACTGGGCGGAGGGCGGCTCGTGGTGGCCCGCAATGCTGGAACAGATCCTGCCGACTGGCGATGAGCTGGAGCTGCGCGTGGACCCTACCGCGACTAATCGTGACGTAATTCCCCTTCCCCTCACCCTTGCAGGGATTCCTGAATATTGACCACGTTTCACTGGGTCCCTGGTCTGCAGCACGCAGAAGGGACTGTTGGCGTACATTCCATGCATGGTAGGTCGGTATTTGGTAATTTGCATGGCTTGGTGCAACAATGCAAGGCGGCTATGAACTTTATATTCCGAATGGTGATGACTCTCCACATCCCCTCTGCAGCTGTTGCTCCAAGCCTGTGAAGATGCCCCATGCTATCTGGTGTTGTTCTCGGGTATGTTATGAGACGTAAGGACTTTATGGCTAACAGAATGAGGTTTGGTCATGGTGACACAGGGCGAGCTATGGGTGCTGCCAGCGGACCACGTGCGCAGGGGTCACTCCACCGAGCGCGAGGGCTTTGGACTGCTGGAGCCGCTGCAGGTGGGCGTCCCTTTCTGGTGCACATATAGACATGTGACTGCAGTGGCCCTGATTGATGCCTATGATAGACAGCCTATCACTTGATCAGAAAGAAAGGGCCTACTGAAAGTGTGCAGGCTTGCCCTTGCAAGCAAAAGTGGCTGGTTGTGGGTGGCTACATGAGTTTGATGAGAGCATTGATGAGAGCAGAAAAAAGTACCACCCCAACTCCTGCTGATGGAAGGCTTGGATAGTCACGCCTCCCACACACGTGCTAGATCCTGTACAAAGGAGTTGTACTACTCATGCAGCTGGGCCTTATTTGTATGGGAGCTGCAAGCATACTAATAAGGCGGTTAAACCTGCCGTCTGACCTAGCACCTGTGGGGCATCTTTTGGATAGACAGGCTCTTGAGTGACATTCAAATCAGCTTCACCACTTGCTGGCATCGTCTCCAGATGGGAGCTCTGGACGAATGGAGTGCATCCTTGGGACTTTGCAGGGACTTACACAGGAGTTGAGATGACTCGCATGTGGCTGCAGGAAGAGCAGTGGACCACAGTGGGTGATCTGCGTAGGAAGCTGGCCTGGCAGCAGCACACGGTGGACGGCTGGTCCGTCGAGGCATATGCCACTCAGGCGGGCTTCCCTCAGACCTCCAGCAAGGCTGCAGGAGCGCCTCCCTCCCGTCTGCACACCACAAACAGGTGTGCATCCCTGCCTGAATGCCCAATTGGGCAGTGCCTACCTGCGCAGGCTTTGCTTAGCATGTCCAATGTTCCAAGCTAAAGATAATTTTCATTGCCCGTTATTGACTTGTATGGAAGCTAACTGATACATCAGTCAGTGGTTGTCAGTTTAGCTCCCATGTCTTACCAGGGATCTACTGTCTGCAAACAAGGAATCTTGGGTAGATCCGATCCGCTGCAAAGCTGAAGACTTGGCCCCAAGAATTAGCATGTCTTTTCATGGTCAGAGTCGAGAGCTTCGCAGTTGATCTGATGTACCCCACGTGTATGCCTTTGTTGCCGTCTACAATCTTAGATATCTTGCATCGAATGGCGCAGGAAGAGGCCCGCGCCAGACCCGCTGGCGAGTCTGGAGGAGGCAGCGGCGCGCGTCCTGGGGCGAACCCTCTCGGCCGCCACCCCGCGCGCTGAGTCAGCGGCGGCAGGGCTGCTTGATTTGGCTCCCTTTGGCCAAAGGGGCGGACCCTTTTCCTCCAGCCGCCCCGGCTCGCCGTCGGTCGGCAGCGCCTCGCAGTTTGGTGGCGGCTCCGGCGGCGATGAGGCCTTCCCTGACACCGCCTCCGGCGATGACAACGAGGTATGGCCTGATGACATCAGAAAATATTTGTCTGTCTTCTTGCATCTGTGCTGTCAGTGGACAGAGCTTTGCAGCTGATGCATTCGCCCTGACGAAAATCATTCGTCTTTCATGGCACGAGGAGTTTGGGCAATTCAAGTGTACTTGTCGTCTACATTTGGGTTGGCAGGCAAGGTGTGGTCTAGGTGCAGGATGCCTTGAGGAAGGTGCCATGGCCGGTGTGGCAAATTTTGGGCATGATCTGAAAAGGCAAACAAAGAAATGTGTGTCGATAGCAGACGGGGCGCGCCGCCCGGAGAGCCAGGGCGGACCAGAGGACGATGTCTCGGATGGCATTGCCTCCGATGGTGGCCGCCGAGGAGCTGTCCTGCGACGAGGCTCTGGATGAGGGAGCCGGCCCCGGGGACGGCGCGCATGCAAAGCCGGGCGCAGCCGCTGAGCAGTTCCCTGGCAGGTGCTGAGTGGAATCGTTCTCCTTTGCTATTCCTTGGATGGACCCGTATGTCCTGTTGTCTGCACAGTATGCCGTGGAATTGTTGTGCTTTGAGAGCAGCAGAGCTGGCTTACCGGCTTGTGAGAGCAGCAGGGATGTTGATGACTACCTTGATATCCCCTGGGCGGCATCTGCGCCACAATGTTCCATTGTCTGCCCAACGAGATGCGTAGGGACACTCTGGTGTGAATCATGCAGAGCTGCCTGGCTCCTAGTTGCAGCAGGAAAATTAGGAGTTTCACCAGCAGCGGGTCTTGCTGAGATGGGCGGCGGCAAGATGCAATTAGTAGTATGGGCGGTGCATGCTGAAGGAGTGACTGCATGTTGGTGCAGGTGGGGCAAGCCAAGGAAGTTAGGAGGGAGGGGAAAGCCTTCAGGCCCAACGCTGCCCTGGGAGTGTCCGGTGGTGTGCGTGCCCGGCAGCTTGGACAGCTTCCTTACACAGGTGGGACATTGTCTATCTTGGAAGTGTTGTGATATGACAAAGAAAAGGGAGACGCCGAGTTGTCTTGATGAGGCACTGTGGCTGCCAGCCTGCCTTGGTTGTCATGTGCCAGATCAACGGCCTGCGTTGTTGTGGTATCACAACCGAGCAAGCTGTGAATGCTCTGCTGACATACAGCCTGTCTTAACCAGCCTCAGAAAAAGGCTCAAAAGCCATGGCGCGGCAATGAGGTCTTTGCAATCTGCTTTTTGCGGTGGTGGTGCTGTGCTGAGCGCTAAGGCAAGCAGACAGTGTTTGCAGGTGAGGCCTGCCGCTGTCAGGGACCCAGACTACCTCGCCAAGCGGGAGGCATCAGCGCCACCCGGCGGCTTCCACACCCACATTGCCAAACGCCCTGGGAAGATGTTACCCTCTGCAGCCGCGGCCAAACCCCCTGCCGCGGGCCAACCCCCCGCAGCCGCCAAACCCCTTGCAGTGGGGAACCCCCCTGCAAAGGGTAAACCCCCCGCAGCGGGGGTCAATGCCCCTGCAAAGGGAATGCCCCCGGCCAAGGGCGCGCAGCGCGGATCGGCCCCAGCAAAGCATGACGAGGCGCCTGCGGCTGCCCCGGCACCGGCGGCGGCGGCTGCACCGGCGTCAGGGAAGGTTTACCACTGGCCACTGAAGATGCCCAGAGGACAGGCGGCCTCCTCTAAGGCCGCCCAGGAGCCCAAACCACGTGCAGCAGCAGGTGGGTGCAATTTCGTCTTGCAGTCCACCAGCGACTGTACAGAGCCTTTCCCTTTCTGCTCTATTGCTGTTCTCAAGCGTCATCTCCCTATGATGTACAAAAGATGTAAATTTATGTTTCTTGGTTGCTGCAGAGTCAGGCAGAGCCCACTTAAAAGAAGCACCGGCACTCAAAAGCGCCCACCGCCCAGCCCCTGATAGCCTGCTCCCCAAATGGGTGAGCACACACAGCTTCTGTTCTGACTCTCATCTTCCAATATGACTGGCTTACAGACTTCTGGCCTTGTTCTGCCCTTGATGCTCACAAGTACAGATTATTCAGCAAGCTTACTGCCTTGTCTGAGGGCACGACCACCACTTGACTAACTTTGGGCATTCTTGTACTAACCGCCCTTAGTGCACGCATGGCGATACTGTAAAACAACATTGCATGATTACATTGAACGCTACCGCAGGGCCAGGGAAGCAGCAGGACTCCGCAATCTAAGCAGGCAGCGGGCACGGGCCAGGACTCACGGCCAGCAAGCACGGGGCCCACCGGAAAAGAAGTGGCGATCCGCGGCCCGTTGCAGGTCGCAGCCGGCCTCGCCGTGATGGGCCGCCCGATTGGGCTCGCCAAGAGCCTACCCGGCACAGCGCTCTCCGGGCTGCTCCCCGCCGAGCAGGACAACGTCATCCTGGCGCACCTCAAGCGATGCGGCGCCGGCCAGCCCGCGGCCGCACCGGTCGCGACCCACGCGCTCCCATACATGCTCCTCCCGTTGCCGGCAGACACGCACGCCACCAGGCGGCAACCCCCACCGCGGCCGCTGCCTCCGCCGCCGCAGGCGACAGCGGCCAGGCCGCAGCAGGCGCAGCGCGCCGGCCGCTACAACGGCGCGCCGGCCGCCTCACGCGCGCTCAGCCGGCCGCCGGCACGCGTCCTCGGCCAATTTGTCAGCGAGCCACCGTCCTCCACACCCGGGATGTACTCGCAGCCGGCGCTCGCGATGAGGTCGCTGCTGACGTCGGCGAGCGAGATGCTCGCGCGCGGGAGCGCGCCGGACCGACCGCCGACCGGCCTCGTCAGCATGCCGCTCGGCCTGCTGCCGCCGGCGACGGCCCCTCTGCCCAACACCTTCAGCAGCGTCGACATCCAGCGCGCTGCAGAGGCCCTCGCGGCCTACATCGCGCCCGCCGGGGTGACCCCGCTTCCCCCGCAGCCTCTCCGCATGCACCAGCCGCGCGCCCCCTACGCAGCAGGTCTTCCCGGACTCCGCCCCTCCGCGAGCGGCCAGCAGCAGCAGACGACAAGGCCGGCAGCGGACGCGCCAAGCATGGAGTCGCGCTACCCCCGGATAATGCCGCTGGGCCCCCCGCCGGAGAATGCGCGCTACCCCAAGATCCAGTTCAGCTTCGCGCTGCCGCCACCTGCTCCGGCACATGTCCAGCCACTGCATGCGAACGGCGCGGCGGTAGCCGGGGGCGGCGGGAGCGATTTACAGCCGACACCGCAGGAGACGGCGGGGAAGCCGGGGCTGGCCGGCCGGCCGCGGCAGCCGCCGCCGGGGTCGTCCCGGCTGGTGGCGGCGCTGTCGCATTCGCTGGGCATGGGCTCGGAGCTGCTGCCGGCAGCCGCCGCGCAGCTGCCGCCCCCGCAGCCGATGCGTGCGACCCCCGAGCAGTCCCGACTGGATGCCAATGGAAGCAGTGGCGGCCGCTGATGCCATGTGCGACCGGCTTTCTGCTGCTGCAGCTGCATTGGACTAGAAGCGGAGAGTAGAAGACATGAGGAGCGCCTGTGGTGGTGCCAAGATATTCGCAATGCACATTGTGTAGCCGGTTAAGGTCCCTAGTAAAATGCCTAGCTTGTAGCCCTGAAGACATAGCAACTGGTGTGCCTGACTTAGTGAGTAGTGCTGGTACCAGTGCGCCATCCTGTTTGCTGCATCCTCAGTCTAGAACCAACTATTCCTGGAGAATGGACAAAAACTCTGTGTATATGTATTTGCCACCAGCAACTCCTGTAGATCTTATGTAGGCCAGGCCTGTGACGCCTGGACGCTCTTAGAGGGTTTGAACTGTAGAGCTGAACCACGACCTGAACCAAGATTGTGAATTCATATCAAGTTCTCAGCACATAGCAGTGCCCATTATGTAACCAAGCAAGGCTTCAAAGTTCTGGACCGTAAGGCTGTAATATGACTGAGTCAAGCTTGAAGCTCCGAGCAGAGTCTGCAAATCCGAGCCAGCAGACCTAGGTACATGCATGCACGGGAATCCCAGGATCAAAGGGCCCTTTGAAGCAGCTTTTGCGCCGTTGCTCCATTGACCCAGTACTAGTAAACCACACTGAACATCATGATGGTATGTTGCAAGCGGCTTATCACAAACTTACAATTATGTTTATCATGATACGGTAATCATACGCGTGACACCAACATTATTATTACACGCTTTTCCTGCCAAATCTTTTAAAAGGCAAGGTGCGTCCTGCAGACAAGCTGCAGTTGAAGGCTGCCATAGTCCTACCCCTTGTTGGACTCGCCAGATCCAAGCAAGACCCAGTCAACCGTGGGCACGGTGCTCAGTATTTATATCGCCCCCCGCCAGCCGGGGCCGTGACACCGGTGCCGTGTGACTATGTATGCACTCAAATTCTGGCCTGCACGAGCAAGCATGCTCACGCATATGCGCATGTCTGCTGATTCAGCAGACTTTCAGCTGATCTGTGGAGGACCAACCATATGCATACTTAAGAATGGACCAGCCATGCAGGGATCACCCAGCCATGCAAATATATCCAACCGGCATGCAGGTCCGTTGACAGGGCACTTGCCTCTGACGGGGCCCCCTTGACGTCACACTAAAATGCGAGGGGTCCCTCATAACCCGTATAGCTTCTCGTAATCCGGAATTCAGATGAAGGAAGGTGACACGACAGCGGCAGGTTGAACAGGAAGTCACCCCGCGCACTTGACCGCTATCGGGTCGCGGCGAGATTCCCCAAAATTTCCAGGCCCGGGAACCCACACGGTCTGCTTACAGGGGAGCTTGGATTGCAACGGGCGGCGACTGGCGGTGTGCCCGCGATGAGTGGCGTGCAGGTATCAGGACGCGGCGTAACGTGAAAAAGGTGCATGAATATCCGAAGTGGGTGAGTGACACCCCATCTCGGGCAGGCACCAGGGTGCCGTACAGCTTGTGCATCTGTGATGGAATACCATAGCAGACAGCCTCGTTACATCTTCAAGAGGTGGCGAACAGGGGACCCCGCCCGCTAGATGCACTGCGGATAGACCTCGAGGAAAACACCACCCCTGGGCGCCCTCGGTGGGCAGCCTCACGGGGAAGCTATGATGCGATAGAGCAGTGAATGCGGTTCGATGTTCTTTATTTTAGAGAGCTTGAGGGCCCGCGCCCCGGTCAGTTTCATCCTTAGTAAGTTTCCGGTCAAGCTGCAACCGGATGTTCTGCATAAAAATTTATTGAGCGCCTATATGTGGGTGAACAATATGCATAATTGTTGTTTCCTGGCTCTTTTTGGGGGCGTCCGTACTGTTTCGGCCGGTGCCAAGAAATGACGTACGCACGATTCTGGATGAACCCTCGTGGTTTACATCGCCTTGGTTCGACGAGCAGAGCTGGCCAGGACGCTGGGCGTGCCATGAAAAGCCGTCAATTTTGTACGACGGGTCGTTTGGCTGGCGCCCATATGGAAATCTTATTGTCGACGTTTACGTTGTAGGACGCACATGGAGGCCCCAGATACAGGCAATGCTGGCGTGACAATGTTGGCCGGGGTCCGCAGCGCTGTATCCAGCTTGAAGGCTTACCCAGGTTTGCCCCGACAGGCCATTGTAGGGGGTCAACCGATGCTCTGCCGCTTTACGTATACCTGTACGGCACAGTCCGTCCTGGGTAAATTATCCGTTTGCTGCTGCGACCTGCGGACCTGTCGTGCCTGCTGTTCGCGGTGGGAATTGTTTAATCGATAGGAGCCCCACCAATCGTATGGCGACCGACCTGTCGGCTCTCAAGGCACCTGATGGGCACAGGTTTGAAAAGGAAGGAGAGCGAAATCTACCCGGTCTGGAGGGACGACAGCAAGGAAAAGAGAGCGAGGACGGTCTCGCCCGTCGTGGCCGCCCCACTGCCGTCGCCCTCGGGCGGCAGCACCCAGACGCCAGTGCAGCTCAAGGCCATGAGCCACGACATCGGCCGCAGCAGCCCCCTGCCCCACCTGGCCTTTGGAGACCCTGAGCTCCTCAAGAGGCAGCTGCAGCAGATGGCCCTGATGCAGCACCACAACGAGGTGCGCCCTCCCTTAGCTCACTCTGCACCTGTCTGGGACTTGCCCAAACACCGCCAGGCCTTGGACCAACTTCAAGTGCCAGGCCCCCTTGTATGCACATCTGCCTGGGAGTAACCCCTTTCTCGCAGCATTTGGCTTGTGCATGTGTCATGGGATGGAGAGCTGCAGCAAATTTAGCCTTCATGCTTGTGCATGATGCAGATATCCGTGCATGCACCGGTGCGGCAGCAGTCAATGTCGGCTGTGCCGCCCGAAGGTATTCGGCTGCCCAAGGGATCTGCCCTCTCCCTGGACCCCTCCATCTCCGGCCGCTGCTCCTCTCCCCAGCAGCAGGTGAGTACCCTTCAAATTCCCAGGGAGAATGCGCGAAGTAAGTGATTCGACTCCAAGGATGAAAAGCAGTAGGCGAAGCATCCCGGGTGCTTGGAATCGCTGATGCAGGCGGTCATTGCTTGTGCTAGCTGCGGTGACACTGACGTCAACTGCTTGCTCCATAAGTGCGGCACTGACTGTCAGTAGGCGGCTCCTGGATTAGAAGAAGTGATGCCGGCCTGCATCGGCGCTACCTCAGGGAGCCTGGCAGTCTACGCTGGATCTGGATCGGTGTTTAGGGGCTCACCAGCGTTGTCTTGGAAGGGGGGACTCTACAGTAGTATGATGCCAATGGCTGAGGCGACTTTGGGTGCATCATGCAGGATTCAATGGCGGGCAGAGCAGGAGGCATGGAGGGGCCCAGCTACAGCCAGAGCAGCTCAGGCTTCCTTGTGCAGCAGCCCAGCTCCAAACTGTGGATGGAGGCCGTCCCCATGAGGTGCTCAGCGCTCTCCCACTCAATGTGACAATGCTGCTCTAGCCCTTTGACACACCATCAAGCGCCCGGCGCATGCAGAGTGCTAGAGGACTTGGTGCTTTTTGATGCATGCCTATTCAGTGCCATTTGCAAGTCCGCCTTATGTGTCAAGTGACCAATTTACCGGCGTCGGTGCCTTTTGACTCTTGTTTTGACTTAGTTCGACGCGTGGCCTGATTTGGCTCCGTGACCCAATTTGGCCTTCTTAGTCATTTGGCCTATTTTGGACCTGATCTGGCGCATGGCCTGATCTGGCTCTGGTGGACATCACAGGACGGGCACCAAGGCAAGCACATCATACCGGGTCTACAGCAATGCGTTCATGGAGGGGCGGCGGGCAAACGGTGCCCCGGGTGCGGCCTACGCGCGGCCGGGGATTCCTTCCATCAGCTCCTCGCATGCCCAGCGCGGGCGGCCGCTGCTTCCCATGCGCGACCGCTCGGTCCGTTTTTACGCCCGCTGACCCTGGCAGCCTTAAACTTAATCCGCACTGAGACTGAATTTGCTGGAACATTGTAAGGCACCCTTTATTGTGAGGCGTGCCCTGGTCAGTCTTTGTGAATTCCTGCTGTGGACAATGACGTTGCCGGTTCTGTTCCTGCGCTTGTTTTTTCTGTTGTTGGCAAAGCGCGGGAACATGATCAGCAGCGATTTTCCATAACTCGAAGACCTTGGAGGTGTGCAGAGTACTGGTGGGGCAATAGCACAGATGAGGTGCATGCTGTTTGCAGGATCGAATGCACCAAAGCACAAAACCGAACTAGGATCGGGGAGCCTGATCTCATTGTGTGAAGCGTGCGCAGAGCTCAGTGTCGGAGGCGCCGCAGCTGCTGGCGTCGCGGCAGCGGTCTCTCGACGCGGCGCCTGCCGGGCCGGCCGGGGCACACCGCATGCAGCCGCCGCCGCAGGGAACCCCGCTGGACGTTGTGCGGCTCGCGCACGCCGCCGCAGACCGCGTCCTGCAGCGGGTGAGTCACTTTCCTTCCACACATGCTTGGCTACCATTGTTGTGTTCTGTCATCCAGTCTCCTGTTGCACATAAGTCCAGATGTGAAGACTTTATTGCCAAGGTAGTACATGCTTATATTGCATGCATGTTGAGGCCACTGCCTATGGCAGTCAAGTTCCTTGACTCTAGTGCGCCTAGCTTCATTTGGATGTTCCTTCAGAGCGGATTGAAGGACAGACACAAGATGTACACATTCTGCGTGCCCCAGCGGCCAGTGACTTGGCACTGAACGGCAATAACTTCTAAATTGGCGTCTGTGCAGAGGATAGCGGAGCAGTCAAAGCCGGCGGAGGGACCGGCTGAGGTGGAGGGGCGGCTGGGCAGCGCGGACAGCTGTGAGACGCTGCCCGCCGGGCACCTTGGGCAGCAGCTGGGCAGCCTGCGCCAGCGCTCGAACAGCTTTGGGCAGGGCCCCACCGCAACCGGCGGCCGCAGCAGCGCCGGCCGCGACCTCGATGCTGTCACAGTCGCCTCGCAGCTGGTACAGTGCCTGATTTGCACATTTGCCATGAGTGTCTGATTTGCACATTTGCTCAGGTGTACATGCATTGCTACGGTTAGCGGCAAGCCACACTGCTTGGAAGGTATAGGTGCAGATACAAGCAGCAGAATTCCCACTAAGCCTTTTTTGCGTCTAGACACAACTTTCCAAACCGTTCAGTGCTCCCATTGCTAGGATACAAATTCCTGAAGCATGTTGCCCCGTCCGTGGGATTCCTTTCCCTGACGGGAGCTGTAGTTTCTGGCTGTCAGGCGATGCTGGCCTTGGAAAGGGCTACTTGCACAGCTGCCTAGCAGCATCCGTAGTCAGCATCATCATGGTGATGGCCATGTGCAAAAGTTCTGTTCAGGCAAGGGTACATGGAACATTGCATTTACCGATACTTGCTTCTGGTTGTCCTTCATGCAAAATATGGAGTGGGCAGTGTCACTCAGTATAGGCTCCAATGCTGTTGTGTGCTCTCTGTCTTTTCAGACGTCACTTCAACCGCAGATTGTGGCCACGGACAAGAGACACATGACCTGATTGGAAGACTGCACTGATTGGCTCTCGCTCCCACAGTTGACGCGCCCACTGTGTTGCGCCAGCGGCGATGATCAGCTTGCGCACGTCTTGTGCCACCCTGCTGCATGCCATTTCAGCCTATTCCCGTCAAGGCTGGAGCTTAGTCTCTAAATTTAACACTACTGCCAAATGTGCAGGACCAGGAGCGGCAGCTTGCAGCGCTGATGATGATCCAGGACTGTGCTGCGGCCGGCGCGGCTTCGCTGCTCAGCTCGGCCGGCGCGCAGGGGTCCTCCAACCTCATCTACATCCTCAAGAGCCTCCAGGTGCGGCCGCCACATCAGTATCTCACGTGCACTGCCTAAGATACTCCATTATGCTTTGATTGTGACATTTTCAACCTCAATGTGGCATGCACTGGAGGCCTCAAAGTTCCTACTTCTGGTTCCACCTGATGAGTTTTCCATGGGCCTGATAGCAGCTGGATTTCTCAAGGTTGGAGCATTATGACGTTCAGAGCAGTGCTGAGTGAAGGCATGCCTTTTCAGCTCCCCGTCTTGTCATCAGTGCGCCGCTCTCATGATCAGCGTTGCTTTTCCTGATGCCATGACCACCACTTGTTGTATGCTGGTGCAGGAGCAGAGCCGCAGCAATCCTGGGGCGTTGCTGGCCCAGCTGAAGGTGGCGCAGGAGTCCCCCCGGCAGCAGATGGCGCTCATGCGAATGCTGCGCGAGTCTTTGCACCTGCCCGCCGAGGCCGCCCCCCGCCAACCCTCACCCGATCAGCCGCCCGCGCGGGTGCGAGCTTTGCCCTGCTAGTATATACTGCTCCTTTCGCCCGTTGTGATGCTCACTGTAGTGGGCGGCCCTGAGCGAGGGAGTGAGTGGGGCGTTGTGGCCAGGCACTATGACTGGCATGACGAGTCACTTTGAAGATTGTCCACCTTCAACAGCTGTGCCGTGGGTGGCTTCATCCGGTGTTTCGCCACGGGCTTCAGGCTCGCATGTACTTTGCAATGCACCCCTGTGGGCCGTTTTGTTACACACTGTGAATTTTCTCGCGCAGCAGTGCTGCTGAGGATGTTTTGTGTTGGTACTGGCGCATCCAAAAGATCCTCTGCTGTGCTGCGGAGCGTAGCACATCACACACGCCACAACAGCTGGCAGCGGGTGTTGACGTGAGCATCTGCATCGACGCTGAGCTGCATGATGCGCCGCACAGGAAACACACGATGACGGCCCCGGTGAAGCGGCGCGGAAGCGGGGGCGCCCGGCAAAACCGGTGGCCGATGACCAGTGGCAGCCGGCCGGCAGCCGCAGGGAATTCAGGCGCCCCGTCATCGCGGCCACTCTGCCAGCTGAGGGCTCTGCACCTCTGCGCATGAGCCACGAGGTAAATCTGCAGGCTCTTGCCGGATTCATCAACTGAAGGAGGATATCGTTGGGGCATCCAAGGCACTCCTGCTGTGTGTGAGTACGTGCATGCTGCAAGCCCTTCAAAACGCAAGTAATCTGGCATTTTAAGGAGCGTCGGCGTGCGCCGTTTCACGCGCAGCAGAATATGGTGCCTTAATTACACTGCTGCACTCATGAAGGCTTGAAGACTTTGTTCTCGTTGAAGGCCTGCCCTCTGTGAGCCCTTTGGAATACTCGGCTAGTCTTATTGGCATTTGGACATCGCCTGCTCACACTGAACCTGTGAAGCAGAAGGACCGGCTTCTTACCAGCCTTGTGCAATGTGTCAGCCCTCTGTATTTAAGGATGAAAGTGGTGAATAGCTCGCTTGGCAATCGGCAGGGACCTGATCAGGACGGGTATCTTGGTATGCAGGAGGCGCTGCAGCGGCTGGAGGCTCAGGCGGACCTGAGGGGCAAGACGGGCAGGGCCAATACTACATGCAACGCAGAACGCATGTCCAGAATAGGCAGCGACCCGGGCGCGGCCGAGCGCCAGCTCAGCAGCAGCCGGATGAAGGCGTTCCCATCGGAGGGCAGCCCACGATCTCGCGCTCCGAACGCCCCCCGCACCGATTCCCCCTCCGAGGCTCTCTCTGGCCCCAGCCTTATCTTCAACGACTCCGCCACATCAGAGGACAGGTGCTGCCGCTGCACCACGAATCCTGTTGCCTGCAATCGCACGCCAGCGTCGACTGCAGTGTGCAGGGCGTCATGTACAGTGTCGGAGCGGTGTCTTGGGCTGGTGTTGCAATGTGGGACAATGTGCACCGTCTGTGTCCTGCAAGATAGCTGTTGGGTACGGACAATATTTGGACGCACGCTTTCATTACCGGTGTCAGTGGGGTTAAAATGGGGTACATGTGGTTTCAGAAGCTTGCTTCGTCTGCAGGTTAAAGCGGCTGAACCCCTTTAATGGCCCCTCGACCGAGCAGCACGCCCCAGACAGCGGCAGGCGGCCAAGCTGGCGTGCGAAGGGCAGCGGCGTTCCCTCCAGCGCGGCAGAAACGGCGCGGCCGGCCCCGCACCGGGGCCCGGGCCGGCCGGCCAAGCGGCCGGCGTCGCCGCCGCAGCCGGCGCCGAAATTGGAGTCCCCTGTGCAGCCGCTGGCACTCGCGGGCCCTGCCAAGGAAGGCGTGGAAAGGTTTGCAGCGCGCTCTGAACACAGCATTCCTGTCTGAGCATCCCTGTCTTTCATGTCATGTAGTGGTAGTCAGGTTCTTTTAGATTCCAAGGTCCATAAGTGTCGACAGCAATGTTGCAGATGCCTCTTGTACAGGCCTCTTAGGTGTTGAGGTCGCCCCTTCAAGTTGAAACGTAGGAAGAGGTGTGGTTGCTCATACCTAGTTGCATGGCTCTCTGTGGCAATGTCTTGCCATCAAGATGCTTAATTCATGTGTGGCAGCAATATGGAATGAAGAAATTCAAACACTGACGGTGTTTGGTTGTGTTGCTGCAGGGAGGCGGCTGAGACGCTGCTCTTCCTGAACGGCACAGACCCTGAGGACCCCCCCGGGGCCACAGCTGCGGCGTCCGAGTCCCCCAAGAGCCGCCCAAAGGCCGAGGACGGCGCTGCGACGGATGTGAGCCCGCTGCAGGCGCTCGTGCAGGACATCATGCAGCGGCAGAAGCAGCGAGCGCAGGTGCCGAACTCCTGCATTCCGCGCTGTCCTTTGTTACTTTCGTCCCTCTTTAGTGTCTTCATTTTTATATATGAAAGTCATGCCACAGATTTAAAGAGCCTCGTGCGGCCCTGATGCATGCACTGCATATTGCGGCAGTATTGGCGCTTCGCTGCCTTGTGTCGGGCGTCACATGTCAACATCTGCTGTCGAGACCAAGGCGACATGCGGCTATCTTGCCTATTGTACATAAATTCCTGTAAACTTGTGTCGGTGTGTATTCCCATCGCATGTACTCAGTGGATCCACCCTGTTTGTAGGTGAATGCGCTGGCGAGCCTGCCCAAGAGCGTAGTGCGGGCCGAGGTGCGCGGCGGCTACGGCACAGGCACCGTTCCTCTGAGACAGCCCGAAGTTGCCCCTCTGCCCGTCCAGCCCGTCAAAAGGAAGCCCGGCCGACCGCCCAAAAAGTGAGGGGATCTTCCTCATTGCATTTCGCGCAGTCTGCCCTGACAACCTGGTGGCCTGCCTTCTCTTAATAAATCTTCTTTATGCATTTTGTACTTCCTCTGTGCAAGGGCTCAGTGAAAGCAGAGATGGTGTGATGTGCTGCTGAAGTGGGCGCGCTGGCTGATTTCCAAGTGTAGTAAGGTTCGCACATGGTAGCATGCACGTGACGTCATCAGGCTTTGGCCTCTGATCAGGAAGTTCAATGTGTGATTCAGGAAGCCGGAAGAGCTGGCAGCCATGGTGCAAGTGGCTCCGCCGCAGCCGATGCTGCATCAGCAATCCAGCGCCAGCCGCTTCTCTGTTCTCGGCTTTGCCGTGCCTTCGGGGCGCCGCACCGGGGGCAAGTCGGGCAGACCCAACACCCAGCAGACGCACTCCGGGTGAGCCTAAATTTTCCTCCCGTTGTGCCTCTTGCGTCAGTATTTGTTCAGAGATGGACGCATTGCTGGTTAGTGTCTTGCAGCAGCAACGCCCTATTAGCTGTGTAATCAAGCTTGTAAGGTGCACTGACAGTAGTTGGGAGTATGTGATGTCCTTGTGGCGCCCTTGCACTCAGATTGACTGGGAGCTTGCAGCAGCAAAAAGCACCTGAATGCGCAGTCTGTGCAGTGTCAGGCACAGCGTATGTCTGTTGGGCACTCCAAGCCAGAAGCTGATATGTTGGAAGGTCTATTGCTGCAGGTACAGTGGGGGCAGGAGTGGCAGGCACCGCTCGAGTGGAAGCAGCGGGAGCCTGTCAGAGAGGGAGGCCCCTGGCGCCAGATCAGGCGCCTACCTGGGGGGTCCCCTCACCCGGCCACGCCGAGTGCACCGACCCGCCGACTACGACTCTGGTGAGTGTTTTCAAAACTCTGTAGTTTAGATTTCCTCTTTTCCTTGGATGTCTTAAACCACTGATTGCACAGGAAGGAGCTCAGCCAAGACAGTCGTGCTCTGCGCTGCAGATTCATCTTCAGCGGCTGTGGGGTACAGCGGGGATGGTGCTTTTTCTGCATTTTCTTTGCGCTGTGCTGCAAACTAATGTGTTGCTGGCATTTATTCCATTTTGTTCATCAAGACGAGGACGTCGCACAGAGAGAGCACGAGCTTAACATGCATGGCTGATTGTGTGTTGTGGTCTTGCGCCAGGCGCCGAGTTCTCTGGAGGCAGCTCCGATGGGCGCTCAACAGACAGCGAGTCGTGGAACACAAAGGAGTACAGGAGGGTGCGAAGAAAGTGAATGGCGCTCTTCAAATGTGAGAGGGGCTGCTGCCTGGGCGGTCATGATAAGCTGCTCACCATGCGTGACAAATGGCTCCGTGAGAACGGGCCACTGACACATTTGCAGTCATGACTTCTGTTCTTCAGCGGAGCCTCAGATAGAGCCGCCCCTTCTTCCCCATGCAGCAGGCCAAGCCCTCTCCACGCTGCAGACTTGGAGCAGCACCAGCCTTGGCCAAAAGTGCATGCATTCGGGATGCTTGCGGCATCCATACACTTCGACCAAATGCAACAGGGCCTCACCTCAACTTTAGAGCTTCATACCAGCATGATGTGAGCCCGCAGCAGCCCAGGACCCAAACACAGTACATCATCTATGCGGGCGATTCAAAGGGAGCGTGCCACGAAAGCGTGCACCGCTGCACCCAGGCCACAACCAAAGCACATGTCAGACAGAGGGCGATCTCTCGCCTTGGAGGGATTCCTCGTCCGGAGCTTTCACCGCTGCAGTGCGCGCAAATTTGCTCATGCGCTGCTCAGGCGCCCGATGCAGCCCCAGACTGGGGGCTGCTGCTTGTGAAGGCGCCTGCCTAGGAATTTTATCGCCAGCCCGCGTTCTGGTCTTGATGCCCCGGCATGATTGTAATGTTCTCAAGGGGGCCAGACTCCTGAATAAAGGGTTTGAGGACACCTTCAAAACAGGGGTCGTGCAATCAGTCCTCTGCGGCAGAGCATATTCAGCCAGTGTGGGCATGGCGGGTGAACGCACAGCAGCTACCTTCTTATAACCCTGCGCAAGATTTTTTTGACGCCCCTAGGCCTGACTTAAACGCCCCCGAGGCTCTTTTAGATGCACATGGCGTCGAGCAAGAGGGGAGTGAATCAGAGGTGGATAGAGTGGGTGGGTCAACCCTTGTGGTCACCTGATGGACCACTGGTGAGTTTGGCATCGTTTGCAATGCACAGGTGCAGTGGGCTTGTCTTCCAGCGTCTATTTTTGCTGCACATACTGTGTGCTTCCGGGTCTCTTCGGTATAGCTTAAGACTGCCTAGAACAGCTCTCCACTCGCGGATGAGTATGCCTTTGGTGGGATTGATGAAGCGGAGATGCTTTGTGAATTTTGCTCGAGCCTCAGCTTGTTCTTTGGCTCTCCTGTTTTTCTTTTGTCTGCAAGAAACACTGATTTGCCCGGGCGTGCATTTGGGACTTATCACGTGGGGATGCCTCCTTATAGAGATTGAATGGTTCCACAGCTGATGCAAGAGCGGCATGCTTATATGGTGGGAGCAATTTCTGCAGCAGCTAGAGCTATTGGGTGAGCAGTCATGACGTGTTGCCTTTGGCGAAATCCGAGTCTGCTTCCTCGTACTCCCTATTGTATTGCTTCTGCCTTGTGCTGCAATTAGGTGCTTGCCCTGCTGCATCAGCTTGCGGAGCTAGGGGGACACTTTGCCAGTGTGTGGGCGCAAGAGTACTGTGTGGTCTGAATTTTTCCGTCACGCAACGCTCTCTAGAGGGACAGAAAATTGAATTGTTTTGTGCCTTTCAGAATCTGTTTGCTAGTACTCCGCCCCTGTGCTGATGGGGTGCGTATGAGCAAAGTTGGTGAAAACAAGGGGGGACATCCGTGACTAAGGATGGGCTCCAAAAGAATTTTAGCTGTGTGTGGCTGCCACACGTGCACACCTTGAAAATGCCCCAATTTTGCAGAGGCGCTATTGACATATGTGTCAAATTGTACTCTCGTCATCGGGGTTTTCACAAACTGCCTGCGCCACAATGTGCACTGTTCATATTTGTCGTGTTTTGAGTGCGAAGCGTGTCTTTGGTGTGCATGCTGGACATGCTTCTTCTACTGAAGCAAAATTATTGGAGTTTGCTGGAGTTTGGGAGAAGCCTGGGGTCACTGTACATCATATTTATTCATACGAGCCCGGGTTTGTCTGGACTTTTGTTACATTACAAAGCTTGTGATTTCCCTTTTTGTAATTATTGCTCAAAATTTTCCCTGACATAAGTTGCCTCAGCAGCTCCTGATAGCACTCGGCATTTAGTAATTGCAAGACTCAGTCTTGCAATTACGGCTGTCCGCACAAGCATGCCAAAGCGTGCAATCGTGTAGCAACACTTGCTTCACTTGTACTTGGAGCCTGACAGGACATCTTCAGAGATAGATGATTCTTGTGGCAGGACTGCTCATCCATAGCTTGTCATATTAAAACCAAGATACTGGGCAAGACACTCAACTTGTGGGCAGCTGCAGTGCGGGCGCCAAGAAGGGAGGAAGGGGTGAATTGTCCCAGTTACTGGCACGCTGTCCCCTCAAACAAGCTCCACCCAGTTGTCCTTCAGCAGATCCCGTATTGGCTGGTAGCGGATGATGTACAGGTCGTCTTTGTTCAGCTCAACCACATCATCCCTGCACCCAGGCAATGCACCCATCACCAATCTGATTATTCACCCTTCTTCATGTGTCATCTGCACGGCGGGCCCGCCCACTCACACAAACATCCAGCATCCAGGCATCTGGAAAAAATTGGCGAGCCTTGCTTGCAGGAGACATCTTGCTGTGCGCCATGCACATGCGGGCATTGCTCTATCAAAATCAAAATAACTTAAGGCAAGCAAGCTTGCTCAAAAACCCCTTCCTGCCGGTCAGTTGAATGTCATCTGCACTTTTGCCTCGCATACTGTATGTGTCTCAAACGTTTCAATCGGATTGCGCTCTGCAAATTGATCTGTCACGCACGTTAATTATGCAGGCTTTCACTCGTTTGGCAGCCTTCAACCACAGCTTGATTGCCTCGTGACAGAGAAAGCCTGTATATTAACAACAAAGGATCACTTGTAGATACATAATTCCCTCCGCCAACCCCTGCAACCCTAGAGAAAATGGCGCGCGCACCCTTCAGGGTCGAGGTTGACGGCGCCGCGGTCCTCCAGCACGCGCACAAAGACATGCGCGTCCAGATTTGGCGCGCTTAGCATGTCATGTCCCTCGCTGACGTTGCTCTGGCGCACGAGAGAGTTGAATTCCTCCGGCAGATGCGACAGCACCGCGTCCTTCAGGTGCAGGCCCGTCTTGACAAAATAGTCCTGCGCGCAGAATGCCCAGAGCAGACCACATCAGCTAGAGGTCCCAGAGAGACTCAGCCGATAAACATTGAGAAAAGGATTAGACGCCCTGATTGAGTCTGGGGCGTGCTTTGGAACAGTGGCTCGATCTTGAAAGAGCCATGCGTCAGTGAAAGCTCTTCAGAAGCAAATTGCCTCAATCGTCGTGGCTCTCATACGCTCATCACTGAAAGCTTAAAAAAAAAGGAAGCACAATGACATACACCCACTGCATCCTATCCAGTGACATTGCTGTCCTGGCTCTCCATGCATACGGTGTAGGATGAGCGAACTCCTTTAAGCACAGAGTTGACGAAAAAGTTCTACATGGACAGAAAGAGGCCACCCTCCAGCCTTTCTGGGGCTATGACTTCCCTCCAAAGAGCAGTCAAGAGCTGCGTTGTGAACAAAGGGCGGCCCACCTTGGCGTACTGGAGTTCCAGGGGTGAGAGGCGGGCCTGCATGGCGGGGTCGTCCAGCACGGCGGTGACATGGCGCTCCAGCTTGTGCAGGCGCGTGCGGAGGTACGCGCGCAACAGATGCCTCGCGCGCGCCAGCTCCAGCCGCCAGATCGCGCGCACCAGCGACCCCTCCGCATGCGTGCTGTCCGTGTTCGCCACCCTGTCCTCCTGCACATTGAGTCAGCATGCCACATCAGCGGTGATGACATCATGCCGCAGAAGGGCGCGCCATGTCAGCCATAGGCAGCATGGGATCTCAGCGAGCTACATCACGACTGACTGCCCCAGGACATGCAGGTCCTGCCCCTTTGGTACATGGCTCAAAGCACATTCCAAAGCCCTGAGGAGTAAACTTGCGCAGCGCTCGGTGTTGCATGCCGACTTCCTCGCGGCTTCAGAACGTGCTCTCCATTCACACCTGAGGTGTCCTCAGGTGTATGTTCGGCACTCTGCAGCGGGCAGGGGTGGACTGCCAGAATGATTTGTGCGGCTACCAACATGGAATGTCCTGCTCTTTTCTGCGTTGTACTGAATGATGCAGCATTAGAAGTGTGCCGATGCATGCGAGGCATACAGAGGCCTGCTGGAGAAATGCCTTGGCAATCAGCCTGAGCTGGTGACAGGACAGGAGTGTGCCAAGCAAAGAAAATGTGGTACGCTCACAGCCATTTGAAGCCAATTCTCAACTACCATCTTCCCACCAATTATATAATAGGGAGGCTGAGAGCCCCACCTGATTCTGAACCTGGTCCTGTAGGCGTGCAAGCAGGTCGGTCTGATACTCCAAGAGCTCAGGCGCTGCCTTTTCATTGATATAGGCCTGCATAGAGGATCGATCTCATTGCAAGCTCTCCAAACCTCCCCCACTGTATATTCAATATATTGTGATGGCCAGGAATTCAGGCACTTGACAATGGCCAATCCGTGGGAATGAGAGAAACCATCTGAATTGCTCTACCTTCTTCATGAGTATGAGGTCGCTTTCGCCGTACACATTCTCAGCAGGTGTTTGGAGCTGGCTGATGAAGTCATCCATCCTTTGGAGAAGGGCTTGCTACTTGCGGAGCGGCTGCGCGAAACGCGGAATGCGTATGTTCTGATCAATAAATAAGGCCTCAACTTGTAGACAAAGTGTGACAGAAGTGGGCATAGCACCACGCCGTGCCTCCTGCAAGTTATGGAAGCATCGAGTCTTTCTCAAATGACAACAGGGCAACAATTCGCTTCGATCAACGATGATTATTTTTACTTTCCAGCCTCACTCCTGACTCTGCAATCTATTTCGACAAGTCAGCAATTCACAGCAGGGAATCAATCACTATTCTGAACCACCGTTGAAGGATCCTAACGAGTCACGTTGTATTCAAGATGTGCGGGATGCTGAAAACACTTAATTCAATGAAGATCGCTAAAAGATCCCACGAATTTGTCATCAATTGTTCACATCTTGGCACAAGCCTGGAAGCAACATTCAATGGTCCCCCCTGCCACGTCAGACAACGTCCCCCAACATGCAGCCCGATCAGTTGATTTGTTCTGGCAGATGACCTTATTGGTGCTGCCAAATTTGTTTCCGAGTTAAGATGTTATCCAGGCGCTGACTCTGAAAATCAGAGTCGGGCATTGGATGAGCCCTAAGTTGGCTGGAAACGATGTAATCTCACTGACTGACTCACTGTTCACCCCGACAGATCGCCATCAGAAGGGGCTGGCCCAGCTGGCGAGGCTGGGGCTGTTCTCATCCGTGCTGCTGCCGTCCAATCGGCCGCGCAGCCGCTTGGCGACTTCCTCCGCCGTGGCCGCCGGCAGATGGCCGGCCCCGCCGCGCGTCGGCCGCTCCAGCGTGTCAAACACCGCCACCAGGCTGCGCTGAGTAAGCGCCTCGGTGCCGATCAGCGGGTATCCGCGCGCGTCCACGCATGGCTCGAATGCCAGCTGGTCTTGGCTACCTGCACGATCAGTCACGCTCATTTTAGCTGCAGGCCAAGTTTCGAGTAGCTTGTGAGCTTGCTCTCAGCAGCCGCTAAAGATCTTCTAGAGATCTTCTACAGCCTTTGCACGTGCCAGCCTTGATACCTCAACCCAATAAGGTGCACAGCAGTGCCGAGATTCCCTGATAAACATTTGCCTGACGAGACCCATTGTGGGAAACTGGCTAACCCTACATTTGAAGACCATATGCACGTGCCTGCGAGCTGCTGATAGTAGTGCAGCTTGAGGCTGTCGTGCCCGCGGTGCTCCACTCTGCCCAGCCACAGCCGCTCCCCTGCCAGGCTGAATGCAAGGGCTCCACTCGCAGCACATGCCGCCATCACCACATACTTGCCCTTCTGCACCTGCAAGCCACCAAGCGCAATCACATGTCTGCTGTTTCAAATTTCCAATTTGATCTAGAATAGTGCAAGCTCAGTAGATTTGACAGCCCCTCTCTTTCTGTCTCTCATATGCACCCAACAGGCACCTGGAGCACTTCTGCCCTAGAAGCTCACCAATTGCACTTTTAGAACGGCCTGATACTTGCCTTCAGCACCATTTCTCCAGGTCACGTGATCACTCGTCTACGTTTCTCACTGCCCATTTGTTTGCCGTTGCAAGCTCAGAAAACATGATATTTCCTTCTCTCTTTTACTAACATGCACCCCAACAGGAGCCATTAGCCCATTTACTGTATTCTCAGAAGATCGCCAAAACAGAATGCCTGCAAGAAGAACAATCTAAGTACCCTGTAGCGAGCATGTCTGAGATGCAAATAGGATGGCCAGACTGGTGCAGTCAGAGCACATGGCGGAGGGGCTGCATGCTTGCCTTTGCTGGGTTGACTGGCGGGAAGGACCAGGGGGAGAAGTAGAATGGGCTCTTGGCATCTCCCTGGCTGGACAGCGGGGTGTGCGGCTGGGGTGTCTCGGGGGTGTCCGGCGACACTGGCTTCAGATTCAGTGCTCTGAGCGCGCGCAACGCAAGCTTGCCGGCCTGCAACGTCATACAGTCAAAGTCCTGCAGTCTACACTTGAAGCCAGTATTGAACTCCAAGGAAGTCTAGAACTTACCAAAAGCAGGCACAGAGCAACATGTCTTATTGCCAGAGAACGAGCACAGTAGCGTCAGGGGAGTAGCACACGGGCAGAGGCCCAAAGCCTGGACGTGCGTGCTAACTGAGATGCTGTGGATCACTGTTTTTGTTAATGCTGAGAGGAAGAGGTCTCCTGCAGGTCAAGTGAATGCAGGACAGTGCAGAAGGTGTTGCCGCCAGGTGACCAGAAGTGAGTGTTACCTCTTCTGTGGCTCGCTTCTCGCACACGGCCAGGCCGTTGGCTAGAATGGGCAGAATGGGGCGCCGCTTGACGCGCCTGCCTTTCAATACGTCGATCTGCCGCTGCTTCTCCTCCATTTGCGCCTGCAGAAACAGAGTGGCACCCTCTTGATGTATTACGGCAGCATGCGCATGCCTATAGTGAACGTTTGTGTATGCTTGTGTCTTTCTGGCCACGTGCTGCACAGGAAACCATGTATTTTTCAGCGTGTGTACTTTCAGCCCGCTGCCACACTCAGCAAGAAAGGATCTGCGAGAGATAGGCATGAGGCTAGATTAGCTCAGATTAATGACTGACTTTGATTAACTTGAATATAAACCTTGAGGTCTAGAGTCCTGGCATCCAGGGCCCTCAGCTGCTGCTTTGCTCCGCGGCGGCTCTCCAAACGTTCCACTCTCTCCCGCAGCTCTGCATTGGGAATAATTTACTGCACTCAGGATTGCTCTTATGGCAGCCGGGCCTCTTGTTTGTCTTGCCAATGCACTTTTTCCCTTACTGCTTCAACGCAACGACGCTCATGCGCGGGATTGCTGTGTCAGATCTTATCATTGAGCACTGGGTGGTATCCTTGGGAGTTTCATGGGGCGGTGAGAATGCTCTGAGGATCACGTGCCAGAAAATGACTCACCCGACAGCTCTTCATCCTTCTCTGCCAAGAGCTCCTGCACCTCTTCCAGCTCTTCTGCGTCGATGGATGAGTCTCCATCTGAGACATCAAAGGGCTCCGGGGTCTGGAAGCTGTCGTGTTGCAAGTCTTGGTGAGGTGTGAAATGTGTGGTTGGGGTGGAGGCCGCATCGTAAAGGGGCTGTCTGGCTGTCCAGTGTTGCTTCCCTGTCAGTGGTGTGGTCCCTGCCCAAGACAAAGCAGGTACAACAGCGTTGAGTGAGCAGCACCTCCTTGGTATTGTACGAGCCAGCGTGTGTGTACCATTTTGGCAGTCGAGACAGCTCGCCTCAAAACTTGAATAGGTGAGGAGAAGGGAGAACCCACCGTACACAGGTATGTTGTTGTAGTCTGAGACAGCCAGTCTGGGTCTCGTTTGAGGGGTGGCGGCGCCAGCAACGTTCAACACGTCCGATTGATAAATATCAAAGTCGACACTTCGTGGTGTGCCCAGATTTTCGTCTCCTGCGTACAACAGGACCCACATCTTGGCATATAAAAGAGATGTGCTAGGGTTTTCCTGGGGCACTTTTGGAGGACGACACGGCGTCAAGGTATTCGGTAGTAGATAAATATGCCACCTGTGATGTTTTGGAAGCGTCTCCATCGCTGCTCTGATGTCCTGTCCATTCCAGGAGCAAAGCTGGGATGCTAGCACGAAAACGTTTGCGACAGCTCGTTCAAGTCAGAAGTATAGCTGTGGTGAGTTATTCTTCTTTCAACATTCAAAAATGATATGTGGTTTTATTGCACAGTGTGGACCACAAGGCATGCTCAGAGCATATTGTGAGACCCACGTCCTTTAGCTGGCGTCAGAACATTTCAGAAAAGACACAGCGCAGTGAATGGGCCCTCAAACAAAATTATGCCAAGATCTGTTTATTCTATGCTAAGATATTGCGTCCTTACGGTGACATCTGTGGAAATTTCACAACGATAGCAGTTCTTCCGTTGTCCGCAGCATCGTGCGCCTCGGCGTCGCGTATCCTGAAACAAAATCTTTTTTAAGAACAAAACAGACTTTTTTTGTGATCCGTTTGTTGAGAACAAGTTTCATGCCATGCAGTAGTATCCGTTTCTATGAGCAGACTAACTTGAATTGTCAGACTGCTGTTGGCGCGGAGAGTCTGTGCTCTTCCCTCTGGTCGTTCTGGTCGTTTGTGGGAAAAGAGTGTAAAAACATGATACATGTACATAGTTACAATTTTCGATCACGATAATTCAAAGAATATTTTGAGTAAAGAGACTCCCCGCATTCCTTACTCTTGGCGGACCATCGCGGAACCTTGATTACCTTGGACATCCGTCTGCCCACAGCCAAACCCAGCAGCAATCCACACCAGAGACCAGTAAGAAGGCACGTCCTCATTCCATTTGTAACAGCTTTATTCTTTCACGACACAAGTACTTGCAGGATGCTGCACATGATGTGTTCATGGAATTCATAAGCAAGATGGGGCTTCCTGGCTCACCTGTACAGAGAGAGAGAAACATTACATCGTGCCAGCCAACAAGGCTGATTAGATGTTCACTGTATGTAAACCAGTGTATAATCGTCCTGATGAGAGTCTGATGAACTGAGCCACCTGTACTAGATCATCTTGCCACTTGAACTGACGCATAGTAGTGATTCTGGGCCTAAACAGACCCTACTGAAGTTCCATGTAATGCTGCAGATGTTTGTGGAGCAGTCAGCGTTGTCTGCGCCGGCCGCCACTATGACAGGGTACATGGGTTCCAAGAGAGCCGGTGCTGCAATCAATCAGGGAGGCACCTCGAGCACTCGCAGCAGCCTGACCTCAAACGATGGCCAAAGCCGTCCCACTACCTCAGCCAGCAAAGACTTGGTGCTGTCCTTTGCTGCTCCCGTGCATAGATCTAACATTGTGTAGAGCATGGGAGTTAGGCAAGGGACTGCCACTAGACTCCTGCTGGCTGTGAATGGTACCCCATGGTACAACACTCAGACAGTAACCCTAAGCGTCCAGTACACTGATGGCAGCAGAAACGAGACTCCCTCCAGGCTGCATGCGTTTGCCGAAGCCCTTTGCCCGGACTGGCCAACCTGAAACGATAGTATGGCAGATCCAGGCGCTGCGTCAAGCAATTGCACTGTCCACAGACAAGCCATATACCTGAGGCCTTGCAGTACTACAACATTATGCTGCGGATTTTTACTCGCCCATGCCAAGTTTGCCAATCCCAGCCAAACAATGCCATATGGTGCAGAGTCGCCAGAGCACGCTGCCCTCTGCCAGGAGCGCTACAGGAAATAACAGCCGGCCCATCTCGCGCGGAGGTGCAGGCTCCTCCACTTCTGCCCAAGGCGTTGACGAAAATGATAACATCAAGGTGAGCACCATGCATGCCCTTAAAGAATTGCATGCACTTTAAAATTCAAACTGTTATTATACGCTGTTCCTGCCAGAGGCAAAGTGCGTCTGCAGACAAGCTGCAGGTAAAGGCTGCCACATAACTTACCCTTGATGGGCTTGCCAGATCCAAGCAATACCCAATCAACGGTGGACACAGTGCTCAGTATTTGTACCGCCCCCCTCCAGCCGGGGCAATATAATCAATCACATGTTAAACTACTGTACACTTCCAAAGATTACGGTTGAATTGGACTGGCCGAGCGTGAAGGAGGCAGTCGGTGCTTCAACCTCACATGGGATGACTGCAGGTGGTGGTTCGCGTCAGGCCTCTGAATGCACGGGAGCAAGGCAGACAGGAGACAGAAGCCGCCAAAGTTGCCAGTGATGACCCACACACCCTACAGGCAGGTGCTTCCAATTTTGCACATCCTCTGCATTCATGCACTACCGAAGCTCCCACCGTCGATTGAAGTTATGAAGCTCCTTATGTACATTGTTCCCGGGAACTTTCTGTTATTTCTCTGTTCCACAGGTGGTGCTGCCTACCGCCAAGGGCACCCCACCCCTGACAAGGACCTTCGCCTTCCACTCCTGTCTCGCGCCCGCCACAAAGCAGGTGAAATCCCTTTTCGAGACCAGACAATGCGCCTGCTTTGGTCTGTACAGCACACTACAGTCGCATTGACAAGACAGAATTTTCGTTTCCTCGGCGCATCTTATGGAGAACATGAAGTACATGTAACCTGCATACCAACCAGCAACCCATACATGCAAATGGGCCATTTGCCAGTGCAGCTTGAAAAATGGGGCTGCACACAGTGCATATTGGAATTCACGCATTAAGCGAGAAAGTAAGTAGTTTCAGCTGCAAACTGCTTAGACATTACAGTAAGCAGTAATCTTTTTGCAGGCGGACGTGCTGCGCGCATGTGGCATCACTCAGCTGCTGGATGCAGCGCTGGCAGGCTTTAATGTCACAATCCTCACATATGGCCAGACAGGCTCCGGCAAAACCTTCACCATGTCCGGGCGCGAGGACATCCTGGAAATGGATGACTACAACGGTGAGTCATCCCTCTGCCCAAAGGCCCCCGTGTACTGATGGCAAAGCAAGCAAGTTGAGCAGGAACTCAACTTTTGGTGCTGAGTGACATGAGAAGGAAGAAAGAGAATGAATAGAATGCAAAGAAACATGCCTGGAAGCTCTGTGGGTGGATTTCCTGTTGATGCTGTCATCACAGGGTTTTTGAGAAATCTTTTGAAAATGCAGGTGATACAGATGACGGCGTTGTCACACGTTCGGTGGCGTACCTCTATGAGACTCTGCAGAAAAGAGGCAGCAGCAGCAAGCTCAGGTGCTTGTTTTCATCCAACCTGCACGCCCTTAGTTCTGAAACTTACTGCATGCCATTAAAGCATTCTTTCTCTCCACTGAAGCATGCATGCGCATGCAACAAACATCCTCGCATGTTGTGATGCACCATTGTGCAGAAAATCCCCTGCACTAAATAATCAGCGTGGTTTCACTAATGTGCATGCATTGCAGGGCGTCCTACTGTGAGATATACAACGAGGCGCTGTATGATCTGCTGCGATGGACGAAGCAGCAGCTGCCGGTGCGATGGGATGCTGGGAAAGGATTCCACGTCCCCGACCTCATGATCAGGGACTGCCCTGCCATGAGCGACATGCTGAACGTGCGCAGCCCCACCGACATGTTTCAGTGCATTCATTTACACGTGAAGTGTTAGATTTCTAGGGTGAGAGTTACACTAGGAAATGATGTGCTGGACAGCTGCTTGGATGCTTTTCTTGCTGATGACAGCTCGAGGAGTTCGTCCAGTGTCTGTTCTCTGCGGTCTGCCCGCATGAAGCAATTGTCAGCAATGGACGTACAAGTAATGGATTGAAACTGAAGTGATTGATGGATAAGATTGCACTCGTATCTGTTTGAGCAATACTTTCTTGCGTGCACACTGGCACATGTTTTCCTATTGCCTGCAGGCGCCCCAAGATTACAACCCTTTGCTTACTTCCAAGTCTATGTCTTAGAGAGCATGCGCATGCAGGTGATAAGCCGGGGCATGCAGCACCGGCGCATGGGCAGCCATGAGCTGAACATGGAGTCCAGCAGGTCCCACTCCATCATGACCGTCTACTGCGACACCGCTGTCGGCCCGCCAGCAGAGCGCGGCTCGCTCGGCTCCTCGCTCACCGCCGTGGGCAAGATCAGCTTTGTAGACCTGGTGAGCGGGCTGCCTGAGAGATTTCTGAAGCACACTCAACTTGACTGCCTATGTTTGGGGTTCAAGGCCAATCGCAATAATTGACTGGATTATGTTGGATGTGGCGGGGTCCGATAAGGGGAATAATGATGAAAAACATGTATGTGCGACTTGACTTCAGACACAGCCTGCCCATCTGGGCAAGAAGGCACGGGTTTCCAAGAAGAATAGGCTATATCAACGCCCTTGAATCTGCCGCTAGTTGAAAAGATCCACAAAATGAATAATGACGCATGCTGCACGCAGGCTGGCAGCGAGCGGGTGAAGGATACGAAGACCAGCAATGGCATGCTCAAGGAGGCCGGCTCCATCAACAAATCCCTCTTTACCCTCGGCAAGGTGCACATTTCACACACCCCCTTCTGTGGATCAGGTCTAGACAAAGACCATGCAAACAACTGAGGCTGCCCATTGTAGGTGCAGTCCAGTAGTGGCCCATGCTGACGCTTTCCGCACTGGTCAAGAGTCTTGACTCAAGACAATTGCATTTGCAAGAAAATGGCAGAACTATGACCATCAAGGTTGCCTCAGGCTCTAATTCATTGTTGTTACTGATCATGACAGCACCTTTTGCAGCCCATGAGGGCACGGTGCATTGCAGCAACACCACAATAGTCCAATGCTTACAAGCAGTTTTGTATATGTGAGAGAGCGACCATCTGTTCATGTGCCTGTGCACGCGCCAGGTGATAAGTGCGCTGGCCGAGAATGGCGGCGGCCCGGGCGGGGGCTCGCATGTGCCATACCGGGACAGCAAGCTCACGCGGCTGCTGCAAGACAGCCTCGGAGGCTCCGCGCTCGCGCTCATGATCGCCTGCTGCTCCCCAGCCGCCTCCGCCGCCGAGGAAACTCTGTCGACCCTCTCCTACGCAACGCGCGCCAAAAACATCCGCAACCGCCCCGTCCTGCAGGCGAGTGACAACCGTCTGTTGCAGTAGCAAGACTGAAAAAATAAAACTTCAAAAATCTCATGCTGGGATATCTACTGAAGAACATAGGAGCACTCCAGAGGAGGCAGCCATGGTTCTCTGGCGATCTGTTTTCTTTACCTTTCTGCCAGTTCCTGACATTCTATGTGTCTTGCCGGGATTCTGGCGCCCGCATGCGTCTCATGCGCTGGACCTGATATGGCATGCAGTCGGCAAGTTGCCGGCAAAATTTATCTCAGGCATCGCTTGGGGCATGCATGTCTGTGGGGCAAAGTGGGACGATGTGAATCCTGATCTTGTTTGGTCAGCCAATATGACGTTGGTGGAATTGCAAATCAAGGGGCAGCTTGGTAAACAGATCAAGGTGTCAATTATTGTAATGCACTGTTCGGGTAAAGTCAAGTGTGCCAAAGGCTCCCTAAACAACGGGACTCACTTGTCTGTATGCAGCAGCACAGCCTGTTGGGTGAGACTTGTGGCAAAGCGCTCGCGCAAACATAAATTGGCTGAAGGAGGTCCTTTTGCGCAGGTGGACCCGCATGAGGCGCTGGTGGCTGCGCTGAAGCGTGAGATTCACCTGCTGCGCACAGAGAACGCCTACTTCCGCAGCCAGGTGCCACCTTCCTCCCCTGCAGCAAGCTTGATGCGTTTCTTATCCCCTTAACCTTGTCTTCCTGCACACTAATTGAGAGCCTTGAGTGGCTTCTCTCAGCCACATCGGACAGCACCAATGCCTGAGTAATATTGGACCCACTTCAGCAGAAGCAAGGCCGCCCATACATGCCTGTGCTGCAGCATCGCGGGCACACATACATTGAACCTTCAGCTTTTGCATGAGAGCCAAGAGTGAAGCCACCTTTGTGCTATCCAGATGGCGCTGAGCACCAAGCGGAGCGGGGGAGAGACAGAGGCTAGCACGCCCGCTTCTACCTCCCTGCAGCACTCCCGCCAGGGCTCCTTCGCGGAGTGGGAACCCGCCACAGCTGGGACGACGCAGGGCCCCCCTCCCTCCGGGGATGCTGCCTCTCCCGGCAGCGCACCAATACACCACGCCAGGTCTGCTGCATGTTCTGTTTGCTTGATCAGATATGGCTTATATTGTCCGCCACCACCTTCCTGATTTGCGCCACCAGTTGGTAGCAATCCACCAAGCACGCTCAGTTTAACAATTCTCCATAATTTCGACCTTTGCCTGGAAAGTTACATATGGCGCATCACACAGCAATGCGTGGGTGGCACTTTCTTTAAATATTTTGCAGCACTAAATCTGCTTTTAAGCTATGACCAAGAAGCAAAATATTAGCTTTAACTGCTGTGTCGGCAGGGCGGCGGAGGGCGCGGCAGAGACGGAGCGGAGGCTGGCGGAGGCGCATGCAATGATAGGTCAGTTCAGCCGCGAGAACGCGCGCCTGGCAGCCGCCAGCGAAGCAGCCGCCAGCCGACGGGCGCTCGTCGACAGCGACTACAAGAGTGAGCCTGCCTGCCCACACCAAGCCTTACCTGAGTGATAAAAGATATATTCTGTCGATTGCTCAAGTATCCCATGCATGCTTGCGCAGCAGTAATTGCGTTGTTCATGTTCATGTCATGCAAAGCAACATTTGCTCTAGCAGAAGGCAGAGGGTCTTCGCACACCTTCTTGGGCTTCATGGCTCTTCAGTTTGCAAAAATTGAAGATGAGAAAAATATTTAGCCCACGTCACGTCAGAATGCAGGCTAGACCTGGTAGCTCCGTGGCAGAGAATCGAGGCATATGGCTTGCAATGCAGGTGCTCTAGACGAGGTAGACTGGCTGAAGACGCGGCTAGAAGACCTTGAGACAGCCATCCTATCTCACAGCGGCGGCTCCGACAGAGCAAGCCCATCTCAGATCCCCGCTGTACCAACCATCTCAGAAGAGACCTCACCTGCTAACAGCGAGCTCCTTGCAGCTGCAGCTGCGAAAGCAACAGTCACCCAGGAGCAGGTCTCCCCGGAGGGTCAATCATCTGCGCTTGAGAATGGCGAAGAAGATGATGGGGGTATGAATAATTCAGCTGGAAGGGATTCCAGCCAAGAGGAAAATGCACCGGCGGTTCTTTCGGAAGGAGTGGAACAGGAAAGAGGCTCCCAGGAGATTCTAATTGGCAGCACAGTTAGCGACAAAGGGGAATGGGCTGCTGACGCAGAAGCAGAGCAGGAAGCTAGTGGCAGCGATGATGGGAGCTACAGTGGCTCGGATGGCGAGTCTGAGGAAGACAGTGATGCATGACTTGGGAGTGGATTAACGTCAGGGACTGAGGCTCAAGGATGTGAATGTTGAGGCAATTGTTAGGGCACGACGAGGGGACCTCATGTACAGTGGTACGTTTAGCTGGCTGCTGCCTGATTTCACCCACCAAGATGCCAGCTTTGCAAGTTGAATACCTTGTTAGGTATTGGTATCACAATTTAAGTCAAGTCTCAAGGCTGTGCTTTGGATGCATGTGTCCATCATTCTTTGTCCAGATGCCACAGGCTTTAGTATGCAATGTTGAAAGGTACACGTGTGTGACTTTTGCAGTTGAGGTGAGGTTTTTTGGTGATGTAAAGAATAAAAAAAACAGTGCTCGATGCATGCAAACAACAGCTGTTGCCTCTAAGCGTCACAGAAAATTACATCTGCGGCAAGAACCGAATGGAATAGAAGAAACTCAAATTCAGACTCTAGCACTCACGAACAGATATGGTCACGAGCCCCGGCACAAGAACAACATGCATGGCGCCATTGCACGTCCTCTGATGCAGCCAGGTTAGTAACCTTAGTAATGCCATGTGGCAGAGTGTGCCGGCAACGACGAGCTTCTGGGTGCAGAGCCAATAACGTCCAGTCAGTGGAAGTGCGGGAAAGAACTCAATGAAATCACTCAGCTGCAACAGTGTGGTACCTAACCTATCCACAAGGCAGCAGATGTGCCAAACAGTTCGGTTTCTAACAACCAGGGTCTTAAGGGAAACAGCGCTGCCCCCATTGAAGAGGCAGGACAACCTCCCAACAGAGCCCATGTTCAATAGTGCAAATTCCCTTACTTGTCCCTCTTGTTCATCTGCAATCTTGCCACTCTTGTGTCTGTTCAAATCAAGTGCAATTCTTGTCTCCTGCATGTCCTTGGTTCTCCCCTGAGGCACACCGCAGTCTCTCCACTTGCTGCGCTCCCTGGGTCAATCAGAAAAGGGCGTCCCAGCCGCGGGTTTCCTTATCAAGACAGCTGTGCTAAGGGACTCGTCAGGGGTCGGACTGGGCAGCCACAGTAGTGCTGTCAGTGTGCCCCAGTGGACTCAACTTGGCATCAGAGCAGTACGCCCCTTTGCTGCCCATTTCTCAACAGGGTCCTGACCTCCAAAGCCAAGAGCCTTATCGTCCGTGAAGACAGTGCTGCAGAACCAGTGCTGCTGAAACCGAGGTCCCTGGCAGGTCTGTTGCCTGCATCAGGGGGGCAGCGCGCTGTCTTTGCCGAGTCCAGTCACTCACGGTGTCGCTGACATCATCACGCGCGCTCTGTGTCGCTAGAAACCCCCTGGGGTCGAGGGAGTTATGGTCGTGAGCCCTAGACCAGGTCAAAACCTGTCGGCATGACCGCCTTGAACCCGAGTTCGAGCACAGGCAGCTGTGAGTCCGGCTCCGAGTTGTATCCCATCACAGTTGCTGCCCGCGCGCCAACAACCGAGTTGGCGCCAAACGTGCTGCGCGCCTGTTAAGAAAAGAAGACAAAGACACCCTCAGAAACCTCCTGTTTTCTGACTACTGGATCAAAGTTGCAGACAATTGCCGGGTCATGGGGGGTAAGGGGATCATAAATTGCTATGAGGCTCCAAGCCGGGATTGGATAGGTTGAGCAAGCATTGAGAAGTGCTCCTGTTGTACTTGATAGACTGGCACAAGTGATGCATGTATAGGTGCTTGGTACTATTCTGTGCTTCCCCAGCCTAAATTGCACATCAAGCATGACAGGACACTGGTCTGTGGCCAGCGCACTGTCAGAGCTTGCCGGTCTCCAAGGATTATCAAGGGTGACAGCGCATGCAACAGGGACTAGGCAGTCTGGGTGCAAAAAGTACCTGTTCAATGACAAAGGCGCCGTGCTTGTAGATGCCCACGTGGCAGAAGACGCATGCGTTGCGGTCCACTGCCACACCGTGCTCCACCGTCAACAGGTCAAAGTCCTGCACATTCAAGGCCACGCAACACTCAGCCCCAAACATTATTTTCAGCCCTCCCCAGCATGCGTCTGCCGTCATCCTGCCATCTCTATGTATTTGAAATCTCCAGTTCTACTCATCACTCTGCTGGCTTGGCACACAATGTGGCAAGCCATGGCCCCAAGTGTTGTTGTACGTATTTGATGGACAGCTTGATACTCATGTAAACCCATGTTCTAGAAAATTATCTCCCTTTGCTCGGAGGAGACGTGCAGAGCACCCCTAAACCCCATATAAATTTATTAATATAAAGGAGCCAGGCCTGTCTCTTATGCATTCCTGCTATGCATGATGTAATAGGGTGCCCCATCTGGAGGTCATGACCAGAGGATAGAAATAAAAAGGAGAAATGGGTGGAAGGATGTCAGGGGTGTGCGCACCGAGAAGCTGAGGGTGTCGAAGTAGACGCCGCGGCCAATTTTGACGCCGGCGCCCTTGAGGAAGCTGGAGTGCCACCACGAAGCGCGCGCTGCCTCCAGCAGGCCCACATTCAACAGCCGGTCCTGTAGTCACACGTTTTGCCTTCAGATCGAGTTCAGCATATACATTAGACAAGATATGGTTTGGTGCCTTCTGTCACCCTGACAAAGGGCGTCTAATCTCAGCTCAACACAACGTCCAGAGGCACGCAGCCGTACGGAGAGCAAAGATTGGCAGGAGATTAATTGGGTGCATATGGCTGGGTGCTGTCTCGTCCTCTGCCACAAACTTATGGGTCTGGTTTCAGTTGGCGCCAAGAGCAGTGTTGCTGTCTGCCGGGCACCAAAAATCCGCAAGGATGCCACTTCTGTTGGGCAGGTGATTCTTTCACCAATTAACTTTACAGTCCACCAGCAGGGGTGCTAAAGAGGGGAAAGGGGCGCGCACCGTGATGGAGGCGTTGATGACCTTGCTCTGGAAGGCCCAGGTGTACTTGGAGTAGGCCACCGGCTGCGCGCGGCCCAGCAGCACCCACTTGAGCAGCGCCGAAATCAGCAGCGACAGGGCAAGCAGCCCCAGCCACAACGCTGGAAGAAGCAGTAGAGGAGCCACGTACGGCAGGAAACGCAGAGCGGCCACGCCGGTGAGTGCGATCGTGAAGAGCGCGAGGGCCGAGACGAGGAGGGTCACCAGCGGCTGCAGGGCCGGGAGCACCCAGTAGAGCGCGTGCTGGAACGCCCCCTTTGGCGTGGTGATCGGCCCTGCGCGCGCATGCATAAATTAGTTGGCTGATCAGCGTCTGGAGTTCAACGCACCTATTGTAAGAGACAAACCCCTGATCTGCTGTGTTTCTTCAGCCTTGCCACATGTAAGGAACACTGAGCTCGAGCTGCCTTCGAAGGTGCTCACCATTCCACACACACAGCATTGAGGCGTCAATGTGCGATGCACAGACATGCAGAATGCTCTGGGGCTGTCATCCTTTAAAGCAGACCTCCGTTCGTGCAGGAGACATGCAGGAAAGATATGGGGTGTCCCAAAAGATGTTCACGTACCGGTCTGGTGCTGCGAGGTGGAGATGGCAGGCACGCCCATGAAGAGCGCGTTGCTGCCCAGCTCCTGCCCGATGTCGGCAGCGGCGATGGCCCCGAGCACCGCGCCGTCGCCCAGAATCGTGCCCGGCATGATGACCGCCGTGACCCCAAACACAACCTGCGCACAATCTCCACGCTCAAATCCAAGCACAGCGAGGCAGCCACCGGTTCATTGCGCTTGGCACTGTGACATATATCAACAAGTGTGAGCCAAATAGTGACTGCAGCAGCTACCAAGCTAAACGAGACCTAACAAGCTTTATCTTTACCCGGTACTTCCAGTTCTGCAGCTCCCATTTGTCTTGTGCAGCTGTAGAATGACGGCTAGGCAGTTGGACCACAGCCCGGTGGGTCATTCCACTCCGCCCAACAACAAAATAAAGAAGGTATTTGGCACAGCAGTAAGGCAAAAGAGTGCAGCATTCGCGCACCTGCTTGCCGATGTCGATGGGAGCCACGAGCATCGAAGTAGAGTCGATGGCGAGCGAGGAGACCATGTTGGCCATGTCGCCCACGTGCGTGCCGTCGCCGATGTTGAGCATGTCAGGTGCGGTCTGAACGTTGCAGAACCGGAAGGTGACCCAATTCCCGATGCGCGCTCCAAGGCAGCGCAGCCAGACGGAGATGAGCCATGTGCCCTGCGCGTACGCGACGAATCGGCGGAACGCGTTCTCCACCATCCGCTGGCTCGCCCAGAAGCGCACGCCGATCCACGAGTGCCGCCTGCGACGGCCGCATTGCTTGCGTCAGCATGACGAGGTACACATGGAGTATATTATGGCCTTTGCTTTCCAGTGTGCGTGCTGGTGAGCGTCCAGCAAAGGCACTCTGCTGGACTGGCAGCAGCAGTGGCAACCATCTGAAGTGTCTGAATCCTCTAGCCAGTCGGGGTTTGGTGGTGCCTTGTTCACCATAGATTCAGCCTGACTTACCCCCATTTAATGAGGGATGACAAAGCATGCTGATTTACCAGGCAGCATCCGGACCTCCTAGCCCGTGTGAGTCATCACCAGAGTTGCGCAGCAGACAAATTGGTCCAATGGGTAATCATGCGAAAGCACAAGGCCTCTGCTTAGACAAGGCAAAGAGTGAGAGGCAGCGCACTTGTGCACGCCGGCCTGCATCTGCTGCACGAGGAGCCACTTGAGCAGGATGGTGGCGGCCGCGAGCGCGAGGCCGTACGCAAGGAACCCGGCAATGAATGCCGCCAGGAATCCGAAGATGCCTGTTTTGGTGCATGCGCGCATGAACGCCTCGTAAACCGCGCCAGCGCCGCCCATCAGCTCCTGTGCATGCGCAGCAGCCAGATCTCACGACTCATCCCTGCACTAGCCTGTATAATCCTGATGGATATTTTCAGCAGCTATGAGATCAGTGTAACAAGGATCCTCATTAACACGACGTAATGGGACTCAGAGAAGCTCATTCTCAAGATGCGCCCCCAAAAATGTCCATATCACTGTCTGTTTGTCTGTGGGAAGTTTACAGTGCAGGAGGAAGGGTGACTCACCGGGGAGATGACAGGGAGGATTGCCAGGTAGAGGGGTGACATCAGCGCGATGATGCCCGCAGCTGCAAAGCCTGGTGTGTACGTCGTTAGACCCGTGCCCACACCCAGACCCTGCACATCCAGCCAAGCGATGGCTTAGTAAGGATCCCCACTGAAGAAGGTCTCTTGCACCTGCCCATCAGCCCACCTTGGGGGCTTGCTCAAACGTGCAAGAGGTCTGCATTGTGAGTGCTGCTTTGGAAAAAAAAACTCCGGCCTGAGTTGCCTGACGCAGGGCAGGGCAGGCATATGCCTTCATTGAGCTGGAGTAACAAGGGAATAAAGAAATAACCATAGCTCATAGTCCCCGATCCCTTTTGCTTGCTTTAAGAAGCTACACTGTGGATCTAGGCAAAGAGGATCGGTGGGAGAGAAAGTCATACCTGGAGGATGGTGGCGGTGACTGTGTAGCCGAGGTAGGAGCAGAGGACCATGACGATGCCCATGAGGTACAGGGCAGCCAGCTGCAGGAGGGACGCCACGCACGGGTGCAGCGCGGTGCATGCCAGCGGCCTGCGCGAATGTGCCAACGACTCATCGCATGTCATTATAAATTCTTAGAATGAGCACGCGAGCTCGGGTCGTAAGTAGCCTGACAAAAGTGCCCCGACGTACCCGCCGCAAGTCTTGCAGTTGCCAGCCTCTGTCCTAATGCCATGAAAAGCCTACAAGGGAAGGTGCGCGAAGAGCTTTGTTGCTAGAAGGGAGCTCCCTTCTGGCCTTGTCTAGATATTTTGCATTCTTGGAATGGAGTGGGATGCCACCAATTGCATGCAGCATGAGCTGCTGCCTTCAGGAAATGCAGGACATTCCAATACCACAAACACGCATGCAGGGATAATGTGGTATCTCTCGGGAGGCCAACAAGAGGAAAAGGGGTGCGCACGCGTAGAGGTCGCGGGTGGCGAGCATGGCGTTGCCGGCTGCGCGCGCTTTGGCGGCGGCGGCCTGCTGACCGAGGGCCTTCATCAGGGCCAGGGGGTCCTTCTTCTCGGCCACCAGCTTGGAGCGGCTCTTGCGCAGCGCCTTGAGCTGCGCGCCCGCCTCCAGACGGCTGCCCGGCTGCACCGCCGCGTACGGCTCTATCCGCACCCGGTCCTCCACGATCACCTGTTTCAAATCCAAAATGAATTCATGCTAATGTCGTGCGACAGAGTTTCACCATGTCCTGACAATCAGTGATGCAGATAGAACTCCTAGAGCTTCACCCTTGTGCATTTCTTTTAAATTGCCTGGGCATGCGCACATTCCAAACACCGAACATACCGTATGCTGGAAGACATAGAAACAGATCGCCAGGGGCTGTGCTTTTGGCCCCCTAAGTGACATATTCCCCTTGCGGCACACTGTCAGAATTCACTGGAGATTCACGCAAGCGTAGAGGAGCTGTGCAGAGCTGTGAAGGGGCGAGGGGTGCAGCGATTATACCTCGCCAAAGTGCAGCAGGCCGTCCTTGAAGTAGTGGCCCAGCAGAGTGGCGCCCTCGTTGATGGCCACGTCATCGCCGATGTTGATCAGGTCAAAGTCGGAGAAGTCCAGGCTGTCGATGTACACGTTGCGCCCGATGCGCGCCCCCTGGGGCAGGCCACAAGCACATGTCATCAGAGGGCTTTGTTCATGGCTGCAAAGTGCGCCAATGGGTGGCCAAATGCACCTCATATCACTGTTGACTTCCAACAGTGCTTCCCCATTCAGAAACACAAGGTTCAGCATTGAAAACTGGAGCGAAATAACTGGCAGAGGGCCAGGAATTCGGTGCATGCATTAAGCCAAAGTCCAGGCTTGTGGTAGGCTCTACATTAGTACTGCCAAGCTGTGGAAGCAGAGATATGGACTCACCAGGGCCCGGAACCACCAGACGAGGAAGGGTGTGCCACGCAGCTGGTCGGCGAAGAGCACGGTGGTGAGGCCAGTCATGCGCTGCACGAGCCACCAGCGGAAGAACTCGCAGCCGAACATGGGGATGGGCCGGTGCGCGTACAGCGGCGGCTGGAATGCGTGCTTGGTCACCACCGTCGCTGACATCAGCAGCCCGCCGAAGCACAGCCACGCCGCTGGGATCGCCGGTAGCAGCGCCCACTGTTCACACACGGGGCAAGCAACATTGAGAGCAGGCGCTAAGAGGGTAGTTCACATCCTTTCTACCATTTACTTCTTGCAGGTTTGTATTCAGCTCACGTTAGGACTCCTCTATGTGTCTACCAAACTCCACGGCGCTTCAATCTAGCAGCGAATTGAGGTTGAGTTCTTTTATCCACGAGCACGGTAAACATGCTGTCCTCCCTAAGGCATGCATTTTTCCCAAGGCAGGTGCTTATGAACAAGCATGCATTCGCACAGAGCTCTGAAGAATTAAAAGAAGGATGCAGCTGCCCAGATGTGGGAGTGTCGCACCAGGCTGGCGTGGAAGCCGAGTTTGACGATGAAGTGCACAATGGGCCACGCGCAGAGGCAGAGCACAGCTGCGAGGTACACCATTCCTGCGCCGGTCGCCAGAGACCACCAGATCGCCCCCCAGATGCTCTGCGTCGGCCCCACCTTGGCCTCCTGCTTCTGCTTCGGCGGCTGCGGCGCCGCCGGCATGTGTATCACTGTCTCCTTTGGCTGCTTCTGCAACAGAACCCCAGAAACAACCCGTTCAGCCAGCTGAGAGTATCCATCCAAAGACCATACCTTACAGGCCTGGAACACAGAAAGGTTAAAGCCCAACAGGGGACGAACAAGACTACAGACTACTAAACTCTGGAAAGCCTATAATACATATTAGTAGTGAATATAATCACCTGCTGTAGCTGCACGTTCTGTGCGCTGCCAGATGAGGGCGCAGGCATGGCTGGTGCCTGCCCCTGCGTGGCAGCCGCCTGTCCGGATGCGGCAGCCGCCGCCCCGGCCGCGGCCGCGCCGGCGGCCGGCAGCAGAGGCTGCTTCTCTGTCGGCCCGGTTGAGGCCGCAGCCATCGACTCCTCTGGATCGGGCACCTGCTCGTGTGTGTGCATGCGTGCATTTTCATTATTGTTTCTTGCTTAACGGAAGGTTCTTTTGCCTAATGCTGCTCCTGACTTGAGCACGCCTGAAAGATTGTGTCAGGTTTTGTAGCTTGCCGGGAGCTAAGCATGAACCCGATGCCCTGCTGAGCATGACTTTTAGCAGTTCGGCAAACGAGCCCGCATGCATGCATCAGGAGTGAGGCTGCGCACCTCCTCTGCAGGAGCCTTCTTCTTGGCGCCGTCCTTGGCGCCTCCGGTCATGCCTGACTCCTTTTCAAGATCCCTCAGCTTCCGCAGCGTCAGCGACCCAATCTGCAGCAGCGCATGTGTCAAAGTATCAATAGGACTACCCACCTTCAACAGAGGATCCTCATATTGCACTTAGGTCCGTGAGGGACAGCAAGCAGCAACTCTGTGGCAAAAAAGCTTGTGATGTGCCAAGACGTTATGAGAAAGTGTGTCTCAGAAATAAAGTTTGCTGACTCGTTTAGCTACTCTATGAGCTCCTAATAAGGACTGCAAGCTACCAGCTACAAGCATAAGTCCCTATCAAAGGTTGCATATCCCAAGTGCATCCCGACCAATACAAGGAGGCCTCATTGCTGGTGCCCCAGTACCGCAGTCAGGCTTGTCTTCCACACCTCTATTCCAGGTGCTTGCATGTGCAACAGCTCACGCTGGCACTTCCAGTGCACAAAGAGGAGACACCGCACCTCCTCGAGGGGGATGGGGCGGCCGAGGGCGCGCTGGATGCGCGCGCGGACTTCCACGACCTGCATGGAATCGATGCCCATGCCTGCCAGGTTGTCATCCTCGCCGATGGAGTTGGGGTCGATGCCCAGCAGCTCCATCACCATCTCCACCAACCCCTTGCCATCGTCATCATCACCCTGGGGAACCAGATGACAATTTTCAGTCATGGAGGTACCAAAAGTAGCATATTCAATCGAAGCATAGTCAGCTTTTGTTCAGGACCCTCAAAGCCGGGCACACGATAAAGCCCAGAGTGGCTGGAAGCAATGTAATGTGACTGGCTGATGGCACAATTGGAAAAATGAACACCCCGGCAAAACAAGCATTTCAGCCGGGGATGCGGAGAACAAGAACCAGTAGCATCTGTGATGGCTATTGAGGTTCTGCCCAGGTGGGCTTGGGAGAAGTCAGACACACAATTCTGGTCAAGGGACTGATCTTGATGCATCAATAGAATGTACATTGTTCCAGATTTTAGTCCAGCAGTATTGAAAAGAGAGTGGAAAATCTCACGTCGCCGTCCTTGACGGCCTTGGCAAAGATGGACATGACGGGGCTAAGCGAGTTCTGGCGCACGATGGCGTCTCCCAGAATGGCCAGGCACTCGTCGATGGGCTGCGGCGTGGAGTGCTCCAGCAGCCGCCCCTGCAGCTTCCCCTGCACCCGCGCGGAAGCTTCCCTCAGCCGCCGAGTTAGAAAACATTGCCCACCTCTGTCCGGTCTTATGCATACTTGCGCACAAAACTGCCGTGTGTATGTCTGTTTCATTGTCACCATTGTGCCAGTGCAATGCGCATGCACTGCCTAAAGGCCATTGCACAGTACATGCTGCATGTCAGAGTCTCGCAGGTACGAAGACCAGTAGACTGGTTCTTATTTTTATTCTTCCGTATGGGAGCATCAACGAGCATCGTGGTCAAGGTGGCAGAATGGCAGAAACATACCTTCATGATCTCTGCCACAAAGCCGACATCGGCGATGGGGCCCCACTGCAGGCTGAGTCCTGGCAGGCCGGCGATACGGCGCGCCTGGCACAGCGAGTCCACTGCAGCGTTTGCGTACCCGTAGTTGGCTTGGCCTGCACGCACATGCAGACAACTTCAGTGTCCAGGCATTGGGCAACTTTTCCCAATTTGCAATTATTCGTTGATTGTGCAGGCTGCAAAAACCCAGAGGGAGTTCTTTCCGCAGCTGAGCCAGCTGAACCAGCCAATGTGAATTGTGCGGGCGAACAATGCAATGCGCAGATTGGGGACCTTCAGTAATATGACTCAGTGCTTTTACTTGTAGGAGTCTAACATGTTCTCTCTAAGGATCCCTCCTTGACATTTTGTGATACTCTAGGAAGGCAGGAGTGATTTGCAGGGCGCACCCTGGTGACCGATGGAGGACACGACGGATGAGAAGACGACAAACTGCTCCAGAGAGTCGGCTGACTGGGACAGCTCATGCAGGTTCCACGCGCCCAGCGCCTTGGGCTTGATTGCCCTGTTCCAGCTCTCTCCATCCTGCACGGTGCGCAGTTGAATTTTGGATGTGAATTCTTGTCGGAGCACCGGCGGTGTGCCGACAGCAGTGTTCAAAACTGCATGCACACTATTCTTGCAGCACTGCAAGCCCGCCACTGGCTCTTCTTGTCACAACAGACATGCCACAACTAGCCCAACACAAGCACGCAAACTTGAAGCACAGACGAGGGAGCCCTATATGAACTCAAACATGAACTCAAGAGAAGCCGAGGTGCCCTGCCATCCATCCAGTTGTGCAAGATTTCAAGGCAAAGAAGCTCTTTTCTTGCTGTGATGCACATGCAACTAAGCCAAACATGAAGTGTGACATTAAACGTGCCCACTGGGCATTACTCAATCCGCATGACAGGGGATCTGTTGGAGGGTGGACCCACGTGGTTCATGATGAGGCGGTCCTCCAGCACCATGGCAAGGTGGAATATGCCGGCAAGGGGCGCGATGCGCGCGCAATCGGCCAGAAGCTGCGCGGCCTCGTCGCGGTCGCCGCAGTCCAGAAGGGAGACCTCCACCAGGACCCCCTCGCTCTGCAGCATCTGCACCGTCTTCATCTGCTCCCCCGTGCGCAGGCCCCTACGGTCGCGCCAAAACCACAGGTCAGCCTTCGCATGCTCGTGGGTACAGGGATGGAGTTCCTGCCCATGTACTCTCTTGCAGTCCTGTGGTACCCCTTTGCCAGCCCGATCCACCCAACAGCAAATCAGCTCAGGAGCGTGTTAGGTAGGCTAAGACCGGTGCAGAAGCAGCGTTCTGCTCTGAGGACAGGGATAGTTGGGAGCTGCTTCGGGAGGCTCCCTCTTGCATGAAGACATGGCAAGTGGCAGGGGCCTGGCATGCCCGAATGAGTGCTTATGTACGTGAATGAAGTGCACAGACATTGGTGTTTGCAGAGTATCCCCCATGGTGGCATCTTGCGACTGCAACCACAGAGGTGCCAATGACCAACATGGAGGACAGCATTGTGAGCACCAGGAGTAGCCAAGGATTGCAGCGCTCACCGCTTGGAAGACAGGACGAGCTTCTTGGCGCCGCGGCCGACCAGCCAAGCGGCGAGGGCCATACCGAAGCCGCCCAGGCCGCCGGTAATCAAGTACGTGCGATCCTCGCGCGCGATGAACTTCTCCAGTATCTTCATGCGCGGCGCCGGCTCCGTGCCCTCCTCAACCTGCACAGGGTGGGGGACTTCAGGTATTCCTTGTCATTCAAGCCCCTTGGCTGAATTAAAAAGTAACATCATTGCATCTTATGCGCCTTCCATCAAGACGGATGAAGAAGCAGACCGGCCTTTGCCGCTTTCAAAATCCCGTTATATATATATCAGTGCCGGCTTTTTAGCAAAGGTGTCCCTTGCTCCTCAAAGTTCCTTGTGCAGGCTCCGGCACCCGCCTGGCTAGACAGGCATGTCTCCCAGCCGGGACCAGGCTGCCCCGCCAGGAGCCAGTCTTGATGGCATTCAAATCTTGCACGCACAGCAGGATGGCAAGTATGTAAGCAAGAGGCAAGCCCACCTCAGGAGCCGCCTTTGCATCAGCCGCCGCTCCCTCAGAGCTGCTGGCCTCTGCGGCTTCCTCCTTCTCCTCGACAGGCTGGATCTCCTCGGGCACGTTGCTGCGCGGCAGCACCAGCGCCGGTGCCGGCGCGCCGGTGGCGGCGGCCGTCTCTGCGGCCGCGCGTGCCTCCTCGCTCGCGCCGACCTGGATCAGCACCTTGCCCATGTGCGTGCCTGCGCGCACGCACAGCACTCTGAGGCTTGTCACACTTCAAGACCCTTCATTGAACACTCCGCCAAACAGCCTGTGATGCAGGCTGATGGGCTTGTTATCAGCGCAACGCTTTGCCACATGACTTTCGCATGGTTCTTGCTCTCCAGTGCAGCACCCTGCCATCAGGCCTCTAGCAAGCCTCTTGATGAGAAAGGGGAAGCATGTGCAGAGGTGCGTCTTGCCTGGACGCCCAATCGAGTGGTTTAAAAGACACCAAGGGCATGGCATGCATTGGTATGGGACAAAAAATGTGTGAGTGCGGACCTCCGGCCAGGAAGCGGAAGGCCTCTTGGGCGTGATCGCGCGAGTAGACAGTCCAGGGCAGCGGCTGCACCTCTCCAGACTCCATGCCCCTCGACAGGTGCTTGTGCGCATCCCACACCTGAAGCAAAAGATCCCATGCACGAGCTCAGTCCAGGATTCAACACGTGCGTGACATAAGTGGTGGGGGACACCAGCACTTGCCAAAATTTGGCATTGTTGTGAGGCTTTTCAGAGCGCCGCAGTCCACACCGATACAGCGATCCTCTGAAAATTTTAAAGAGCTGACAGCCCTGTACAAAGCTGATTTAAAAACCCTAAATGGGAAAGGGCAGAAGGGATGGCTCGGACTGGGCAGGAGGCCGCACTGGCGAGTCCAACCAGGGGCAGGCCTTTGGCAACCCGTGACTGCAGCTTCTCGGCAGGCGCAACTTGCCGCCTGGCGTGAAAGGCATGCGATAATAACATTCACGGGGCCGAGCAAAGGGGGCGCACCGCATCCTTCTGGGCGCCCTTGAAGAGGGAGTCGAGGTTGATGCCGTGGAAGGTGATGTTGTCGTGCATGGGGCGCATGGAGAGGGCAGTTCCCTTGAGGATGTCATACTTGCCGATCTCCAGCAGGTGCCCGTTGGCAGCCAAGCAGCGCACGCTGGCCGTTAGCTTGTCATCCGCCAGGCTGTTCAGGCACATGTGCACGCCCTCTCCCTTCGTCTGTGCGCGCACATGGGAGCTTACGTGTCAGGAATTTAACATTTGGGGCAGATCACAGGCATACATCGTCTCAGCTTCAGACATGCATGCCCTGGCTCGAGCTATGCATGCAGCAGGACCCTCGATCAGCGTCCACTGTTCAGCATGCGCCCCACCCTTTTCTAGCAAGTCAACGATCTCATAGGAGGATTGCAAGAATCACGCTTGCGCATGCAGGAAACTTGTCCTACCACCCTGAAAGACAAGGGCGAACGAAAAGAATGGCAAGCAGAGCAGCACATGTTGCAAGATTAGTGCAAGCAGGGGCAGACAGACCTAGACCAAAATGAATCTTACACCAAAAATATGAAATTGGGTATAATTTACACCTGGTGCATGATCATGTGCTCGAATGAGGTGGAGCGCGAGTTGCCGATGTGGTCCTCTCGCAGTCCCGGGAAGGTCTTTAGCAGGTACGCCTTCTTACGGTCAGACCCGCACGTCGTGAACACCTGCTCCCATACAGACATGCATGCTCAGTCCTGCACCTCTCTCCTTTCATCCAAAACATACTGCACAGAAACGTAAGTAAGCATATCCCAGGGTCCTTCTGGTTTGTGGCAATTTCCCAACAAAATCAGCTGGGCTCCGGAGACCTTCTGTCTTCCCGCTGACAAGCGGCAAGTCACTGATGCTGACTGCAACAATCTCCAAGGCAGGTTGTGAGTTAAATACGTCCTTTTGAAAACCAAGCAGCAAAGTTCACTCTAAGAAAATGCTGGGCCAGTTATGTGCCTTTCTTTTCTGCCTTCATGCCTAGCAGGCTGGCGACTTAGGATCCTGCCGCTCGCAAATGCGAAAGGCGAAAGGGTAAAGCGATTGCCAAAGAGGCGTGTTCTGCAGAGGCGAACCTCGCAGCCGCGGTGCAGGCAGATGCGGATGGCGGCCAGGCCGACGGCGCCGGTGCCGGAGTGCACGAGCACCTTGTGGCCCTTCTCGAGGCCGCCGCGCATGACTAACGCGTAGTAAGCTGTCAGGTACGCCACCGGGACCGTGGCCGCGTCGCGCAGCGACCACGCCTTGGGGATGTCCCACACCTGCGCGCATCCATTTTCACACCCTCAATACCCTGTGCTACAAGCATATCTATACTCCGGCTCTTTCTCAAGCCACAAACGGCCTCAAATGCCACTCAGAAATGCATCAGGATCAGAAAATCAGGCCCCGACGATCTAAAAATGAAACGGATGTCAGAGGTACATGGGACCATGTTGATTTTGATTATCTCCAGAGGTGCGACATGCCATTGACAGCAGTAAGAGGTGACGGCATGGGTGCGTGTGTGGTGAGTAAGAGGTGAGTCACCAGGTAGTCACGGGCGAAGACGTGGGTGGCGATGGCCTGCTTGGCCACGCCCATGATGCGGCGTCCCTCCAGCATGCCCGAGAATTCAAAGCCCAGCATGCAGCCGACGTAACCGTTACTCATCATGTCCCGGTTCAGCTTGCCGTACGCCAGCATGACATCCTTGAAGTTCAGCGCGCCTGCACAGCCACAAGATGCTCAGGACTTCAGTTTCCGATGCATTTTCCTCTGTAATATATTTGCGGAGCCCAGTTTCTTATACCACTTTTGGAGGAGCCAAGCTGGCCATCAGGCTGTCTTGGCTCCTGTGAATGTGGTGCTTTGCCGTGCCGTTTGTGACTATATACACTTGAAACAATGGCACATTCAAAATTCTTGTAGAGCCCTTTCTCTGGGGACTCCATGGCCACCAGAAGCAAGGAAGACCATGGGGTAAAAGATTTAAATGCAATGAGGGCTAAGCACCTTCAAGTGACCTGGAATGGCACAGGCAGGGAAGACTGTGGGGGGAAGATGAAAACAGCCAAAAGGAGCGCGCACCATAGGTGACCTCGCAGTGCTTCATGTTGGGCGCAGGGTCAAACTCGTTCTCCACCCAGCGCAGCGTGCTAAGGTCCCCGTACTGCCCGATGTCCATGTGCGCGCCGTAACGGGTCTCGCTCGGCAGCTTCTCCTCCGGGTCCCAGCAGACCTTAATCATCCTATTCAGGCAGGGAACCCCTCAGTGCCTGACCAGGACCGTGCAAACCCACCGGTCATGCATGCATGTGCCCATGCCATGATGAAGATTTGTAAAGGTTTGAGTGCCATTGTGCATGTAACTGCTTGCTCTCAACGCTGTGAGGCCTTCGCAAGCGGACAGTGACGTACGAATACAAATCCCCAGCGATTGTTCATAGCATGACGACAAGAATTGTGCGGCAACAAGGGATGTAGATAGGAAAAGAATCAGGCTGGGCCGCACTTGTAGGTGCCCCATTTGCCGTCCACAAACACATTCTGGCACATGTCCAGCTTCATGGCCGTGGCCAGCATAGTGTCCGCCTCTGCACGCCACAAAACACACCATTCATTCCCTTCTTTCTGCCTCTTTCACACACCACACACCTCAACATGATGTCCTGAAAGCCTTTCTAAATCTCCAGTAACATGGCTGTACATATACATCGGCTAGACATACAAGGGACCCCGCAGCAGCTCCCACAAGATGCATCACTCGTCTGTAAGGAAGGGATGGAATGCCATTGTGCCTGCTTTTGCAACGCTGTCTTTGTTACCAGGTGCTGTCAAGCACATCGAGCTGGCACCACAAGGTTCAGGTGCTGATATGCAAACCTTCAGTGGGGGTGCAGGTAATCAAAACTTCTAGCCCCTTTTCTTGCAACACCTGCATTTCGCTGGTTTCCCAATACCGAGCCAGGCTTGTCTTCTGCACCCCTATCTTGACATGCCATGCTACAGATTTTGTGCGCAGAAGTATTGACAAAGAAAAGACAGGGAATGATGGGCAGGAAATTGCACCGGCGGGGTCTTGCTTGTTGCCGCGGACATGGGTGAGGACGGGATCGCCGTTGAACAGCAGCCGCAGCCGCTCGCCCATCGGCTCGGTGCGCGCGGTGCGGTAGAGGCCGCTCGTGCCGGGTGACGCCGCCACGCTGCCGTACAGCCACAGCCGCCGCTCCGGCACCTTTTCCTTTGGCTGTGCCTCGCCACCTGCACCAGCTTTATTGCTTCAGTGCGGAGGGTATCCTTCATCTGTTTAATGTTCCAGGAGCACCCAAGATTTTGTGCTGTTTTATCGTACTGCCTTGGTGCACCTCGCCGCATGCATTAATATTTTAGGCACATTATTACGGGACCCATTACTGCAGTTTTTAAATGACAGCCAACTAGTTGGCACTGTGTCACCGGACTGTTTTGGCTGCGCATTGCCGCCTGTTGTAAATCCTTGAAACCGAGTGCATCCTCCACACAAGCTGACCTCTCAACTCTCCCTGTGTCAATTACAGGACGCTGCGCTTTCCCTGCAGTTCTTACAGTCATCAAAACAAAAGTTTGTCATGCAAATAAGACGAGTGTCTTGACTGGACAAGCGACAGCTGTGCCCTGGTGCAGAGCTTGGAGAGGTGTTCACCTTCAGGAGCGGGTGCCTCTGCGCTGACAGCAGGTGCGGCTGCCTCCTTGGCAGAAGCCTCGCCCTCTTTCGGCTCGTCCTTCACTCCAGCCACCTGCTTCTCCTTGGCCAGGAAGTCCGCCAGCCACACCTGTACACACAAGCATCAAAATTCAACCCTGTGTTGCCAGAGAAACCACACCAAACACCGCACTCTTTCCAGGGGACAATTCATTGCTGTCTTACCACAAAGACAACGTCGGAGACCTCAATGATGGACGATGAGCCTGCAAGGTGATGGTTGACAGCAGAGCACACACTGCCACAGACTGTGCATGCAAACAAGCGCTAGAGAGAGGCGCAAAGCTAGCAGCTCCTTGTGTGGATAGGTGGTCCCAGGGTTCATGATAATGATGAAAAGGTTATAGATAAATTTGTGATACTCTATATTGAGCTTTGTGTTGCCGAGTCACATTAAATTCTGTTTTATCTGCATATAAACTTATTATACTGTATTATGTCTCCATTATCTTCATTTCATACCCGCTTTCTGCCTGCCCAGCCCTTAAAAATGACAATTTATTTTAGACCACCGTGATACTCAAATTAGAAGTTACAAGGCGGTCACCTTCATCTCATCGGCTGTGGCGCCGACCTCGGGGCCGGACATCAGCAGATGCTCCTGCACGGGCTCCTTGGCGATCTTGCGGTACAGGAAGAGCGCCGCAAAGTCGGCCTCATCCGTGTGCACCGACACCTGCCCAGCAATCCAGTCATTACCATACATCTCACCGCCTGGCCAGACGCATAATGTAAACGCACCGCCTTTTTGTGAGCATTGATTGAGCGCCAGGGAGCCACAACGGGTGATCAACTAGCTGGAGATCTAGAGCAAAAAATCAAATGTCAACCACCACAGCCTCCCTGATGCGATAAGCATGCAAGGGTCCACCACACAGAGGGGAAACAGCATGCAGCGGCGTTCCTAGGGACCTTCTGCCACATCACCTCGCTACTACAGCAGCCCAGTCCATCAACTGCTGTCCAATGCCTTTAACACAACGAACCCTCAGCCTCACCTGCAACACCCGTGCATGCAAGGTTCAAAACAGTGCAAACTTGGCCGCACCCGCTGGAGGCCGACCTCCTCCTACTGTCTATTTTAAAACCCCTGATCTAGGTTAGCAGGCAGGGATTGAAACAGCGCAAAAAATGGGCGCACCTTTGAAAAGCCGACCTCCTCCAGCAGGCGCTCCCAGCGCTCGCGGTTGACCCAGAGGCCGAACTCGCGCTCGTCCTCAAAGTTCCAGCACTGCGCGTCCAGGCCCCACAGCAGCGTCGGCAGCACCGTGGTCATCTCAAAGAACAGCAGGAAGCCCCCGTCGTGCAGCGCGTCATATATATTTGTCAGCACCGCTGAGCGCACACAGAGACACAGCCGTCAGCGGGGCAAAATCTTGTCAGTATGCGGCTCCCCACTAGGCAGGACATCACTCCTGAATCATGTGAGGGATTGTCCAGATATGTGTTGCTAGGCAGCATGCCGCTCTACAGTACTAAATAATCAACGCTCTGCAGCAAAGAATGTGGGCGCCTGATGCATTACCATATCATGTGCAGGGCTGCACCAGAGAGACCAAGGCAAACATATATGAATATCTCCAAGACGTGTATGCACATGGTTGTGTTCGTATGGTGGAAGAGGGACAGGGCCTCACTCTTGAGATTCTTGCCGGTGTGGAGCACGTTGGTGGCCACTGCCACGTGGAAGGGGCCCTCCACCTCAGCAGGCAGCTCCTCATTGATGTCCCAGTTCTGCACAGCATTCCACCCCATGGTCAGAGGAATGATAAAACTCCAGACCGAGCAAGTCACAAGGCATAGCACAGCCTCATACCCATGACAGCTGCACTGACAGCACACTAAGTCCTCCTTGTATAAGGATTTCACTGAACATCACACACAACAAGGTTGCCTGGGTTTGTCTACCCGGCGCTTTTGCACTGTGCTGTATCACGGCGACATTACAAATATCATCAGCTTTGCCTTCCTTCATAAATGGGCACTGCATTGTTGAAGAACAGGGCCCCAACTGACCGACCCGCACACTTGCTTCTTGAGGTGACAGCAAGGCCGTAATCCAGTGGAGCCTGAGCAACCTGTTCATCTGCTACCCATATAAGCATCTGATATGACAAGCATGGATGCAAAGCGCACCTTGAACATGAGCTTGGGGCTCTTGACGGACTCGATCAGGCCGGCAGAGAAGGCCGAGGTGATATCTGTGGCTGTGTAGCGCAGCAGCTCGTGGTGCATGTCCGTCTCAAACAGCGGCAGTGCATCCTTAGTCAACCCTCCGGTTCCTGCTCCTGCCTCCAGCACACGGAAGCCTGCATGCACATGCCGTGTGATGACTCACCCCATTTTCCATGATCTAAATGGCAGACACTTGTACCTGCAGCCGCCACGGAGTTTGGACTCTTGTGTTGCCAATTCCTCCATTGTGATAGGCCAAATGCCTGAGGGTCAATTTTCTTGCATGCGCGCATGAATGGGAGTGAAGCCATCATGCGAGGCTCAGCATGCTTCCACACAACAATGTGCATATCCACAGAGAACCCAGAGACAATGGCTCGCAAATGGATTAGGAAAGGTCTCAAAGATCCCCTTTATGGTGATAAATATCCTGTGCTACAGTGTGTGCTGACAGGTATGCGGCAGGGGATGATCTCACCGGTGGGCATGTTCTCCAGGATGATCTCGATGAAGAGCTTGAGGGTGTCGTAGGAGAAGGAGCGGCAGGCCGGGTCCTTCACATACACCGTGTCGTGCTCTGGGTGCGCCACAATTGCCTGCATTCACATGACTCACTGTTAGTCACCATCAGTCAACGAGGAAATATGTTAATTGAAGCTGTCAAGTCACTGTTCTGATGTCTGATTCAAGTGATGCCAGCGCCCATCTTTAGTGTGTGAAATTCCTGGTTTTTTTTTATATGATGTTGATCTTTGCCTCCCTCACGCAGTCTACAAAGAGAGAAAGGGGCAGAATTTGTGACGGCGTATACATGCAGCTTGTCTGCAGGCGCACCTTTACTCCCGGCACGAAAATGGTGAAACAGTGATTGCAAAATAGATGAAAGTTATAACTAGTTTCTTATAACTATAGAAGAAAGTTATAAGAAATAATGGAAAAGTGAATGTTGCTGGGGCCCTGCAGCACCTGCATGGGGTGAGTCAGGCTCTTGACGGCGACGTCAGGCCGCGAGATGTCCCGCGAGATGCGCGACAGAACGTGGTCTGGATTGCTGAGCATCGCCTCCAGGGCCTCACCCTCCGGGCAGACCTCCTTCAGGCTCAGGCACAGACGCCGGATCTGCACAGCAATGCAACCACATTGCTCAGCATGCGCCGTTCACAGCTAGGTAGCCTGCACCCCCGCCGTGGTCTTACATACGTTTAGCTCGCGGAGAGTATATCGCACGCCATTGCAACTGCAATACCACTTGCACAAGCTACCCTTGATGTTGACTCTCCCGAACAAGTGCACGCCTGTGGTACATAGCAGTGGGCGAAAGAATACTGTAAGCAAGAAGAAGGCTGCAAACCCAGCGCTGTGCCACATGCGCAATACCTGTCAGAAGGCTTGCAAGCACTGCATTGGGATTCGTTTTGTGCTGCCATGCTGAGCATGCTGTAACAGGGTGCCCCATGCACAGATTGCCTGGTTACAAACAATCAGAGGGATAAATCCACAGGAGCAATTTTTTGTGTACACCCTTTTAGGGGTCAGATATACACTTGTTTTACACGTTTGTAGGGATGGCAGTGGGCTGCTTGGGCTGCCCACCTCGGACAGGTGCTTGGGCAGGCTCCCGTGGACCTCCTCGTACAGGTCGAAGCAGGGCAGCAGGACGGCTTTGCAGTACCCCTTCATGTCTGACATGTACTGGATGCGCGCCTCGTCATCGTTCACGCTCAGCCCGTACGGCACAAACTTCACGTGGTCCGTAATCGTCCTGCGCCAGGTTTTGGACTCAAGCATTTAGCACAAGTGTCAGACTGAGACTGAATGCCTGAACTTGGTTCACGTCGGTGTTTTGTACGTTTGTGCGCGCCTCATTTAGCGCATGCATACATGTGAGAGTCTCACCCTTCTTCCTCCCACCACACAAACACTGGTGCACACAGACCGCACAAACAGTGGCAGAATGTACACATGCATTCACTCTCCTAAGCAGTCTTGGCGTCAGAGAGCACTCGAGCAGTGGGAGCAAGCAAGAGCCTCCAGAAGCTGCAGGGCAGACAGACACATGTTGTGAAATTGGTTCAAGAGGCGTACTTGTGGGTGAGGTGGGCTGCTCTGCGGGGTGCCACAGTGAGCTCGAGGCCACTGATGGTCGCCAGCTCGTTGGTCACAGTGCCCATGAAGCGGTCCATGGTCACCTGCAGGATTCATTAAGAGATTCAAAGAAGGCGCTGTTGAATGAGGCCCTTGTGCCCACTATTTTTGAGCGTATGGTGTCATCCTGTCAGCAAGACTCTGTTTAAGCCAGACACTGCCGCAAGGAGGTCTGACTCTGATGCTTGGGTGCACCAAATACAGTCTGTCAATCTGCTGTTTTTCTAACCCTTGCAGGTAGTTATGCAATTCACTGTGGCAGGGCTAGCCTCGAATGCATGCCTTCCATCCCCTTTCGCACAGCAGGTAATCACACCCCTTGGATCAGACGGTAAAATGAGGTCATTAAGGTTGATGCACACTAGAATATGGCTGTTGTGCATGCTGGGCGCCTTCATGTGCAGCCCTGGGATTTTTTTTTTTTAGGTTTAGAGGTAAAAAAGGGAAAGGAAAAGCAAGGGGGAAAAGGGTTGCGCACGTAGATCTGGCCGTCGGGAGTGCCGGCTGCGCAGTTGATGAGGATGGAGCGGATGCGCGTGGGGATGCGCAGCTCGTAGTCGGTTGTGCCCGCCACACTCAGCTGCAACATGCCATCCAGCAGCCGGATCCAGCATTGGTCCCACCTGAAACAGTTTTAATTTAAATTATGGGTGGGATTGTCTGACTCTTGGGCTTCATTTGGTCTCCTCAATGCACCTGGAAAACCCACCTGTCTGTGTGACCTTGTCCAGTGCTGCTCCAAAGGGCTGGACCACACGTGACAAGATGACATGCTGGATGCTGGAAGGGGCTAGTATCTGGACATAGGTCATCAAATGGTTGAGCTTTCCTAAAAGGGGATAACTGGCAGCCTCTATGTGCAAGGGGCATAGAGGGACGGCGAGGCCTACTCACACAGCGCAACCTTTTGAGCATCACTTCGAGGGCAAAGAAGTGCGGCGCACCGCATCATGGCGGCAGCGTCGGAGCTGGCGACGCGCTTGACCATGCGGAAGGTGTCACCGTAGGTGATCCCGGTGCGGCCGATCATGCGGTAGAAGGCCTCGCTCTGAATTGTTTCCATGGGGCCAAAGCCCCACTTGTGCATCCACAGCTCGTCCTTGTCACCGGGGTTCTCCTCTTTCGGCTCCTCCTTCTTCGCGCCCTCCTCGGCCCCAGGCACCGCCTCCGCCGACGGCGCCGCCGCCTCGGCCTGCGCGGAAAGAAATTTGTAAGGTTGTATGTACGGTGTAAGATGAATGTATGATGAAAATGAATTGGTAAGATCACTATCTTTTGTCACTAGTGCTCGCTGCGACCCCAATTAATGACGCGGTCTCTGATCAGTTGAACACAGACACCCTTCGTGCCATCTGATTCTGGTCGACAGTGCCCATGCTTTGACTTGTCAGCAGCATGTGCGGGCCTACAACATACAATGAGAAGTAAAACGAGATATTTTGGCGCTCACCGCCTCGATGGCAGCCGGCGCATCCGCAGCTGGGGCAGCCTCCACTGGTGCTGCTGCCTCCTCCTTGACTGCCTGCATTCCATAGCAGAAAGACTCAGATGCCGTTCACGCCACCCTCGAATCCATGCGATATGCGAGTCTTTGCTGGCTCTCCCATGCACTTTCCTCTTATCCCTTTTACACTAGGGAGACTTTGCTGTGCCCATCACTGCTTCCTCCCACCCTCCATTAAACAAGCCAGTGGCGCGGATGTGATCGTAGGATGCCACCAGCTGGTAAAAACAAAGATTGGAAAGGGCGCCCACCTCGGCAGCGGGAGCGGCGGGTGCAGCCTCCTCCTTCTTGGGCTCTTCAGTCTTGGCGGGCTCTGCCAGCATCTTGATCATGCCCTCGCAGATCAGGTCGCCCGAGTGCAAAACCTGTCCATCCAGCACCAACATTTAGGCTTCTCTAAACTGCACAATACAACGTGCATCCAACCAAGGCACTGACGTGGGCACCCACATGCGCATCACCAGCAGCATGCCCAAATGCGTGTTTCACATGAGAGTAAAATATGATGTTCCCATGGGAAAGATTGTCTGAAATATGCATGCATGGAGAAGTAGTGCAGCCATGAAAGCCGCAAGAGCTGCTGAGCTTGTCAGCCCCCTCCGGCCAGGTGCTTGAGCAGCCTTCCAGCGGGCCAACATTGAGACCACAGGGTTTTCACACAACAAAGCAGGCAAAGTTGGTTTCAGTGAAGTAGCGGGGAGCACTCACGTTGAAGCGGTTGTCCGGTGCAATGAGCACAGCCAGAGCAATTTTCTGCCCCTCCTCGGCGGTGACTGCCTGCCGGATCTGGACGTCCTCAAAGGCCACGGGGGTCTCCTCCATCTTGCGCGACTTCATGCTGCACAGCGCCTCCCACGCCGTCACAACGTAGCTCGTGGCCGGCATCAGAATGCGGCCGTCCACCACGTGATCCGCCAGAAACTTGTGGTCGCCGCCTGCGATAAGGCAGTGCGCATGCATGCGTCAGCACCGCTGATAAAATGTAGTGGTTCTTGAGGGCAGCGCATGAGACAGGACAACGTGCATGCATGCGTCAGCTGACCTGCTTCATTATGAACAGCCTCGTATCATACATTCCTGCCTTGTTCTCAGACACGAAGCACACATATCCAAGTGAGCAACCTGCTTCCTGACAGCTGTCCCTGGCGCGAGCTTGCTCAGGTCAAGCTTTTATGGTACATTAATGCAAATCATTTTGAGGGCTTGGGCCATCGCTACGGTGCGCAACCAAGGCAACAGCACACTGTTGGTCCTTTGGCAGGCAGGAGGAATCCCTGTGCACTCCTCGTCAGCCAGAGGGGCATGAACGCCCGCCAGGTAGCAGGCCACATGTGTGGTTAATCTTGAGGTGGTTTTGTTCAGCCGCCTGGGAGAAGGAGGGAGGGAACGCACCGAGGTCCCAGATCTTCTCGTACTGTCCTCCGCCCAGGCGGCTGGCGTAGTCCTGGTAGCCTGCCGAGTCGTACTCCTGGGTGTGGTTCCAGCTCACGAGCTTCTCACGGATGTCACGCGGCAGCTCTGCATATGCACACACCTTTCTGTCAACAAATGTGACTTGCAGCATTTGCTCCAGAGTCCTGTCGTTTCAGTGCCGCATGCATGCGAGACTCATTATACTTTGTACATTGTGTGAGATAGCTAACCCTTGGTTGGGCAACACAGAACCAAGCTCTTCACAGTGAAACTGCACAGGTGGCAGAATAGTTCGGGAGTGGCTGCAACGGCTTTCGGATAATCCCTCCAAGAAAGCATGTAAAGATACTAGCTAGTCCAATACATCTGTATGCTTGTCCTGGAGCACTGGATCTCAAAAATCTTCTGCATATGACCTCAGCAGAGCAACCGCTCAGCCGTTGCCCCTAAAAAGAGCGCACCAGTCTGGTCGTCCTCGGGGACGGCCCACTTGAGCGCAGCGCCCTTGCGCCACAGCCCGGCCACGGCCTCGCGCAGGGACAGAGTTGCGTCATCTCCCTTCTTCATCGACCCCACGTACGGCAGCGCCGCGCAGTTCTGCCGCAGCGGCGCGCGCATGATCGCGTGCGGGCCGACCTCCAGCAGAATGGCGTCCTCGGGGATCGCCGCGCAGGCCGCCTTGAACTGCACGCACGACTTGTAGCTTTGCACCTGCGCATAAGCAATCAAATCAATGTGTTAGACTCAATCACCTTGAAGGGCAGGGATCGTGTCATAGCTGCACTGCCGTGTCCTTGCTTAGGGTGCGGTGCAAGAACTTGTGAGACCTCCCAGGGGGAAAGTGTTATGGTGGCCTTGCCGCATAAACAGGCAGCCTATTGATTGGGGGGCTGTGTTGGTCGCCTGGCTGTGTGCCTTGAATGGTCACTTTTGATCCACCGGGGTCGCTAAAGCGCTGTGCATGGGGGGGCTACAGCAAACAGTGGTATCAGCGCCAGGAGTTCCAGGAACAGCGTTTTTCACCTGCTCCCAATCGGTGCACATTCAATTTCTACACTTTGGCAGGAGGAGAGGACTCACGTGGTAGTCGGGGCCGCAGAGCTTGGAGCCGACCTCCTCCGAGTTGAGAGGGTAGGAAGTGGACAGCCACTTGGCAGAGCGCTCCTTGGGCTGAGGCACGACCGCCGTCAGCACGCGGCGCAGCTTGTCGCAGAAGGGGTTGAGCGCGGGGGAGTGATATGCGATGCCCAGGGTGTCTAACTCGCGCACGAAGACGCCCTCGTCCTTCAGCTTTGCGCACAGCGGGGCCAGTTCCTCCGCGGGGCCTGCATCGCGATGACATCAGCCTTAGTCATAGAATATGACATTTTTGAGTATAGCATGGCACCTGAGTGAGAGGCTCTGATCTGGCAGCAGATGCACGATCACATGGACAGAAGACAGTAGAGTGGGGATCGAAGACTGTCTTCAATGAAGACTCTTCTGACAAAGACGTGACTGCAGGAAGTGCACCCTCCTCCCATTAAGGGGAAACGGCTTCTAGAGATTCTAGGACTGCCTGGAAGGCTAAGATCAATGAGGCACAGCCGGCCGGGCATGAAAGTATAATACACCTGCGAGGGTGACATTGACGGGGGAGTTGTCGCAGCCGACCACAGTGTTCTGCAGGCCCTCCTTCTTAAGGCGCGCATCGGCTGCTTCGGCGCTCAGGCCGACGGCCGCCATCAAGCCGCCCGTCACGTTGTGCTCCGGTGCCATGCGGCCTGCGCAGCCAAATCAGACTCATTCAAGTCAGGCTCATTCAAGTCAGGCAGGGTACGAGGAAGGGAACCTCAGGTTTGGTGCTCCTCTGTGTGTGTGTGTGTGTGTGTGTGTGTGTCTGCAGCAAGGCCAATGCCCCTTGTGCGCACAAAATATGAAAATGACTAATACTCACGGGTGAATGGGTAGACTTCAAATACATCAGGCTGGGCTGGGGCGGCCAGCAGATGACTCACTCTGCCTGCACACATGCGCATGCGTGCAGCTGGGCCGACAGAGGATGCTCCGTGTGAAGGCAGAGTGACAGGGCTGTAGAATGACAGGCAGCGCACCTCTGTGGTAGGCGATGAGGATGGTCTGCTCACGGGTGAGGCAGCCGTCGGCGTAGCCGCAGGGAATCTCGCCCGCGGAGTGGCCCAGCATGCCGGCCGGCACAATCCCATACTCCTTGCGCAGCATGTCCACCAGCCCAATCTGCATGCAAATCCCCATGATGTCAAATAACGAAGACGCCAAAAATACCAACTTCAACCTGGCTATAGAGTACCAGTGACACCAGAAGACAGAACTTCTACATAGACCATGATCTGAATGGCAATTGCTTGTGATGGCGCCGACCTCTTGAAAGATGATCCTTTGGTGCATTTGCCATTAAGATCTCTGGCTTAGAACGCCCACACAGGGATGCATGGAGCTTGTATTTAGAACAATGGTGAAGAGAACACTATGCCCATCACGAGCCTGCCTGCCGCAATGTTGCACTTCACCACCACCCAATAAATTATAAGCTTCAAAACCCACAGCACAGCAGAGCCATTCTTTCTCATAAGTTTAGCCTTACACATATCCGGGACAGGGCCAGCCGCACACCTGCACGGCCACGAGGCCGACCATGGCGAGGGCGGGGTGCTTCCAGCCGTCCTCCTTGCCAAACTCGGCCATCAGATCGACGCCGTGCGGCTTCAGCGCGTCCGCGCACTTGCGCACTGCGTGCAGGAACACCGCGCTAGACCGCAGCAGCGGCTCCGCCATCTTGGGCCACTGGCTGCCGTTGCCTGTTCAGGTACATCAGCGCCACATCAGCAAATCCCACCCCGCTGATGTCAGCGATATGCGCCCTTGGCTTTGCAGCAGGAGGCACTATCTCTGAGCGGACTCCAAAATAAACTTTGCAGTTGGCGAACAGCAGCAGAGTAAAACTATTAAATTGATTTTCTGCATACCCTGTGTGCAAATGGCCTTTTGAAAGTAATCCTTGCCAATCTTGAGCACTTACTCAGACGCTTTAGGGATACTGCTATGTTCCAGAATGGACAGGGCAAAGTGCCCACTGTGGGCCAGTGTGCTCACAGTGTTCACATTGTCATAAGGAGAGAATTGTGAGTAAGCAGTGGGCGCACACACCTGAGAAGACAAACCAGATGGGCGGTGCGTGGCCAAGTTTGGCGTGCTCCCACTTGGCCTCCCCATTGCAGATGGTCCCTCTGAAGCCCAGCTTGCCCACGTCGTCCGACAGGTGATTGGCCAGCCTGCGCGCATGTGCCGGCAGGTGCCACGTCAGCTTGGTCACCTAACTAATTTTCTGCGCCACTATGCACTCCGGGGAAGCACAGTTGTTGCAGGACCAGGTGAATTGGCATTGTTCGGATCTAGACAAGGTAGTGTCCGACTGCCTTGGAGACACTGGCGGTGTGAAAATTTAAATGAGGAAGGCATGGGGTGCGCACCTCTTGAGAGGGAGTGCAATTTTGTCCGCCATGAATGCGCGTGCCTTGATGGCCTCCAGCAGGCTCTGGGAGCCCTCTTGTGTGCGCGCCACAATGGGGATGATCAGCTGCCGCACACAAAACATCACCGCTCAGTCAACACAATTTGTACATCACTGACATGCTCCCCTGCCATATTTGACTGGTCTGTCTCTCATCACTTGGATACGCAACGGGAATAGAGCACAACGACAAGAACCCTCATCTGCAAAAATAAGGAGATGAACTTGATTGTAGCTTTCCTGGTGGGGAGTCATGTTCAGGTTCAGGGACCCAAGGCAACAGTTACGGCAGCTTCAAGGCTGCTGTGCCTCACCTCGGGAGGGAACAGCGGCTCCTCGTCCTTGACCTCCTCGATGACGGTCTCGCCGCCTTCGATGGCCTCCGCCGCGTCGGCCGGGACCGGGGCCAGCAGCGGCCGCGGCGGCTCGCCTCTGGGCCGCACGCAGCCAGCAATGATGGCGTGCACGTTGGAGCCTCCAAAGCCAAAGGAAGAGATCGCCACCAAGCCTCCCTGCCACGGGGTCGCTCCGGTGACCACCTGCGCCCAGAGTGAAGGTTAAGTAATGAGCACTCACCAGAACATCCACCAGCCAATTGGTCACATGCGATGTCCAACGTGTGGTCACGAGCAGGGGATGCATCGCGCAATGCATGACCATGAGACTGACAGGCGGATGTGCACATTGCTGTGGTTGAGATGCTGATGTCAACAGAATGAGGTTGTGGGGTCATGGCAAAGGAAAGGAGAGTGGAAGTGCTGACCTTGAGGATTCCGGTCTTCAGGGACTCGTTGTTGGGGTTGGGCTCCTTGTAGTGCAGGTTGCCTGGGATGAGCCCGTTCTCGTATGACAGGCAGACCTTGATGAGGCCTGCGTGTCATGGCACCGCCGTGTCAGATGTTTTAAATGAGGTGTCATTTATGCTCAGACATCATGCAAGAGCCCATGCTGCTCAGAAGACATCTCAATGACAGGTTACCTTGTTTCTGTACCTGTAGCTGAGCGGTCTTACAATGCATCCTTCAGCAACATGCATGCATGAGAAACTCCCATCTTTTTGCATGAAACAGCAATAGCATGGCAGAGGAATGAAGCGCTCAGCAGGCTGGTCAGTCTCCAGAGATACGCACCAGCCAGTCCGGAGCAGCCCTCACAGTGCCCCATATTGGACTTGACTGAACCGATGAGGAGTGGCTCCTCAGGCGTGTGCCCAGCCCCTGCTCCGTAAAGGCCATCGATGGCGCTGAGCTCCTGGCTGTCGCCCACAACTGTTCCAGTTCCGTGCGCCTCCACATACTGAATATCTGAAGGGTCTATGCCTGTTGCTCTGCAAACCTGCATGCGCAATCAAAAAAGGTAACGGTAAAGCAGATGTTATTGAACGTGGAGGTGGAGAAAAGAAGAAAAAAGAAGAAAAACACCAAAAAAATGAGCCGCCTGAGCGTGATGCCGCTTGCCAGGATCGAACTGGCGACCTCCGGATTATGAGACCGACGCTCTAACCAACTGAGCCAAAGCGGCGGCTCTGATTCGCATGGTAACCAATGATGACCTCCGTCAATTTCTAGTGCCTATAATCCGCTCCTACATTTCGACTTCCCTCCTAAAGTCAAAGCTGGAACGCACTCTCCAAAACTCACACGTCCTCGACACATGTTTGAAACCGGGCATCCTACAAGAGAACGTCGAGAGCCAGAGACGCCGGAGACGATACCACGGCAGCGAAAATTCCTACTCGACGTAAGAGGGGCGCTACACGACAGACTCACTAAACTCGAAAGGATAAAACCGATACAGACATCTCGAAAACGTCGGCCTAATTTCGAACCTCCATATGGATCACCCCGTTGGATAGTCAACAGTGCTTCACCATAGCGGGCCCACTCAAGATGGAAGACCTAGCCACTGTACAAATTAATCTTCTCCCCTGCATTCATGCATCAGCAGGAACATAATGGGCAAGCACAGCCAGGAGAGCAGGCGTGAGGCTGAGCAGCGCACCGCAGTGCCCAGTTCCTGCTGCGCAGGGCCAGAGGGGAAGGTGATGCCCTGCTCTGTGTGGCCATCGTTGTTGGTGCCAATGCCCATGACACGCGCGTAGGGCTCGCGAGGGATGACGATGGGGGTGTCGAAGACGTCCGAGCGGCGGAGGATGATGGAGGCAACGCCCTCCGCGCGCGCGTAGCCGTTGCCGCTCGCGTCAAAGGACTTGCACGCGCCGTCGGGGGACAGCATCCTGCGCGGGGCAGATTAGGGAGATTACATGGGGTGCACTGCAGCGCGGGGCAGTCCATGCAGGCCGTACAGTCAGCAAACACACTACAGCAGGCAAACTCCATGCATGCACATTAGTGCCATGCAGCACCAGAGAATGTTCAGCGTCTGGTCCCTGGTCATTGTTGCACTGTAACATAACCCACAATATGCCCCCAGTGCTACACAACACATCCCAACGCAATGCTTGGACGACCTCGAATACAGTGCAATTCACGTGTGTAAGGAGGAGAAAGGGAAAGGAAACCCACTTCAGCCTAAGGAAGGCCAGGGAGGTGGCTGGGCGGAAGATGGCGCTGGAGCCTCCAACCACTGCGTAGTCCACCCGGCCCCTCTGCAGGTCAAGCACCGCGTCGTGCAGTGCCATGAACGCTGAAGAGCACGCTGCGCAACATAAGCCAACCCATTTTTAGCCACCCTGACTCGTCATGATCTGCTTCCAATTGACCTATCTCAAGGCCTGTCTGTAGCAAGCTGCCGGTTGCAGCATCTGAGAGAGCCTGGAGTTGCCAGCTTTGCATGCCGTACACCTTGCGCTGGGCAATATGCAGCTTGTTCTCAACTTCTTGCCATGCACCTGACAACGTGACAATTCTTGCCATCTTGAATACAACAACCCATTACTGTAAATCTGTATGCACAAGTTAGAGACAGGCAGGCTGCCCACCTGTGTCCACCGCCTTGGAGGGCCCCTTGAAGTCAAAGAAGAAGGAGAGGCGGTTGGCAAACATGGACAGCGTGCACCCGGTCTGCTCGTAGCCGGTGATGTTGTTGTAATCGCTGAGCCACATGGCGTGCACTTCTGAGCCGCAGCAGCCCAGGTACACTCCCACTCGCGGGCTGCCGCGCAGCGCCTTGTAGTCAATGCCGGAGTCCACAAAGGCCTCGTGCGTCACTTCTAACAGCTTGCGCATCTGCGGGTCCATTTTCTGCGGGCAGGAGAAGATGTGTAAGCATCCAGTGTGGCTGGCAGGGCAGTGTTTGGCAGAGCACCAAAATCCCCTGTGCCAGCTGGCAATGCTGCTGTGATCAGAAGCTCCAAGAAGGCAATCTAGTGGTGCAACGATGAAGACTTTACTGCACAAAAGCCAATGAAATTTTGGGGACACATCAGCCGAGCAAGCAAGCATGCAGACTCTGCGCATGGGGTGTTAAGCAGACATGAAGTTTGTACACGCATCGATGACACATTGCAGTCAAGTGAAGTTGCAGCAGACGGGAGGGGACTCACAGATGCCTGCTTGCCGTGGACCGAGAAGAAGGGTGCATCGAAGAGGTGGTACTCTGGCAGTTTGCCGAAGCGGCCGGGGGTGCCGTGAAGTCCGACCGGCCAGCGGCGGTCATTTTCCGTGACCATGTCTGTGCCCGCCACCAGGTTCTCCCAGAACTGGGTGGGGGTCTCGGACTCTGGGAATCTGCGCTTGACACAGCGGGCGCATGAAACACAATCCACCTTGTGAGTGTGTATCAAGATCAGCTACTGTAAAGATGTTCTGAGCTGTGAAGCCAGCGATGGAACTGCAGCTATCATTGCACTCAGGTGATCATGCATCCTATGACTCTTCAGTGGAGGCCAGCACAAGTCAGGAGCAGCGGCCGCGCTGGCTTTATGTAAACATGTAACAGACTACATTTGCATGCAGATTTAACAGTGATATGCTGCAGCAAGGCTTACCTGCATGAGAAACCCATGATGTCGACGGAGGCTGGCACGGCCGAGGTGTTGTAGTTGCCATATTCGCCTGCCATCTTGCCACCTGCACCACAGTTTGGTCCATCAGCACTGAGTTGTTCCTCCTGTCATTCTCCGGCCAACTTCAAACGCCAGATCGCCGGAAGGATTGCGATAGTCTGCAGCTCTGTGCACTAAGCAATAGAGCAAAACAGGTGGGCATGCATCTGTGGGATGCAGTGAGTCAGGCAGGAGGCAGCAGGGGATTAAGTCAAAGGTGAGCGCACATACAAGCGCTGCTGCCTATCAGAAATGCATTCGGGCAAAGCAAGAGCCCCACCTGTCAAGGCAGGAGCCTGTCACAGGGCTGCGCCCTTAGGTCTTAGTGGAGTCCAATACTCGATGCGCTTGACTGCTTTCTGCGTGCGAACCAAACGTGACGGTACCGTCAGCAAGAAATGATCCAACAGACTGTCAGCTGGTATTCACGAGGATACTAATTGTATCTCCTCCCTATGACGTGCTAACGTCAAAAGTGTTGCAGGCGGTACCCTGCGCGCCTACAGGAGACCCCGCCTGTCGTGAACACCGCTCACTCAATGGCAGCTTCCATAAAGGCAAATGGTGCGTAACGTCGACCCTATTCCGTTATCGCTGGGCTGTGCTGCCCCCAAGAAGGCCTGGGAGAGTTTCACGTTCAAACTGGGAGACGCAGTTTGGGATGGCCCTGGCCCTAAAGCCCGCCCTGCGCCCAATATGAAATTGCGCGTCCCGAGTGCTCCTCCAACTGTCTGATATGAGGACTCTACTGGTACGCAGCTTCAATGCGTACCTCCAATTTTGGGAGGATGACAAGACTGCACCAGTTGCTTCTGTAACTTCCTGGGCAAGGACCTTCACCCCTGCAATTGCCTCCCGTGGCAATTGCCCATTTTTTTTCTTCCTATTGGCAGGTCCTACTGAGATTGGGTAGGATCAATTTAAGCCTGGTCCACGCTCCAGACAGCCAAATGTGAAAGTCAAATGTCGAGCCAAGTTTGGCTGTCAGTCGCCGATGACTAATACATTCCAGCACACCACTCTTGGACCTTGCTGTTTTCCTCTACTTTCTCTGCTAGATCATCTGGATAATGGATCTGTCTGGGTACCATTGCGGAAATTGTGGGTCATGAGCTCTCACAGGAATGGCTAGGCTATACCTATATTTCATGATTGCAACTTGGTTGGACTAGGTGTTGAACACGGGCCAGATTATAGCAGCCAGCACTGATCTCAATGTGCTTCGAATTATATGATCCACGTGGGCCTTGCATTCTTTGGCGATCGCCAGTGTTCTGTTGTCATGGCATCATCTGTGCAAGGTAACTTATGGGCCAAACGGCTGCAGGGTCGCTGAGATGGTGATCAAGGATCCAGAATTAATTATATTGATCATCCCGAGCATTAGAGTGCGCAGCTGCAGATTCACCGGTTGCGAAGAGGGAGATCGCCAACGAGAGCCTCTCATCTATACATTACAGAGCGTGCGCATCGCACACCACCACATTAATCTGCACAATGGCAATGCAATAGCTGATGACCAACAGACAGAAGTAATGCTAAGCACACACTGACAAACCACAAACAAAGAAGACTGACTGAGACCAGACATCTTTGGGGAGCGCGCTGACACAAGCAACCTCCTTTCAGGCCTACAAACGCATGGTGCCAGTGGCTTTAGAGACGTTCACTAGGGCGCTGCGTGCACAGCATTAAGTGTTTGCTACGCAGCGCCTCACTGAACAGAACACCTTGTTTTGCGCTCTAAGGAACTCAGGGTTAATGGTACAATTCAACCTCTAGCGCGTATGTGTCTGCAGCCATGTTGCACACGGATGCAACGGGGCGCGATACAGATCACCGCCTATGTCAGCACAGCCAACCTTTCCAGAAGGGTGAATATTCAAGAGGTGTCGTCCCCAGTTGCTCACAGGTCATCCCCAAGCTGCTCTCTACAAGCGCCAGTAGCTCAAGCATGTTCATGTCACAGTCCTGAGGTGCAATCCGCAGTACCGATTGGAAGTAAAGTGCGCCACCACAGTGGCTTGCACAGCACCTAGGCAAGCTAGAAGCAGCGAGGAATGCGCGGACCAAAGGGGTCCCGGAGGTGTTCAAGGTAAGCAGACTGGTGAAACAGGACTGTTTTCTCAGCGACCGTCTGCCCTCAGATCACAGTGCCTTGCACCACCAGCCATCCTCTTGAACACTACCAATCGCAGCACGTCGTTTGTGCCATCGTTAAGGCAAAAGAGAAAAGGCTGATACAGAGATGCAGCAATGCGGCACGGCACAGTGCACGCCCGCGCATGATAAAGATCCGCCTTCATTGCCAAAGCAACCCCAAGTCCTAGCACCGGACTTCATCCCTCGCAAGCGGCCGAAGCAAGTGCTGCAGCCGCAGAATGCACAGTGATCTTGCATTTCTTAGGCTGGGCAAACAGCCCAGCACGATCATGAAAACAACCCAAGGAAATGAAACCGCTCATACAAAGAACGACCCACTGAATCGTTTGTGCAAAGCACATGCTGCAACCGCCACCCTCTCAACGGGTCCTTCCCAATAGCACAGCAGCTAGCTCCCAATTTTATTCCCCCCGGAATGCCTGTGCACTCAAAGGGGGTTTGAGTGCGCTTTCAGAAATGAGAAACAACCTAGAACCGGACAGAAATGATGTCTCAGATGAGAGCCCCTAGATCGGACTCTTGATCATGCGTAGAACAAGTAGGGCAAATGAATAATCGCACATTGGCCTCCGCCCCTTTGTAAGACAGGGCATCCCCCAGAGCTGCCGTGGAAACCGTCTTGACCCAGCCTGCAGGTGCAGCTGCCGCTTCCTTTGAGGCAGTAAGATCCAGATTCTCTCTCTTGCGCGTACAGGTTGGCTTCGGAGACCCCACTTGAAGGGGAGCCTCCAAGAATGACCTCGTCAACGACGCAATCTGCGCAGATCTTGCGGTGCTCCAAATTGCTCAGAGGCCGCCGCATGCCGGGCCCGTCAAATTTCTCACGCAACGAGCTCTCCTGCAGCGCCGGATATCTGCCGCGCCCCACGCTGCCGCTCTACGGCGCAACAGATAGCCGGCCCGCCGCGAATTCCCCAACGCCGTCCCGGCCCCGCCATTGCCCGAGCCATCAGGGGCCAGAAGAGGGACGCCCGCTCAGGGAGATTATCGCCTGCCGGAGGGGGTCATTGCCCTGGCCCGCCCGCGCTCAGCGGCGCCCAAAGTTGTGAAAACGCCTTTGAAAAAATTGAAAAAAGGGTCTGTCCTGCAGCCGCACGCCGCCGGAGCCCCACCGCGGGCCATCCGCCGCCGGGAACGCCGAGGATGGACGGCGCCGCCGGCGGGCACGGCCGACCCGCGTGCGAGGGAAGGAGTGTCGCCTACGGCCGGCTGCAAATGCGCGGCATGGTTTGGCACGCAGCCTCGGGGTGGCTGATGCAAGCGGGAGGGGTTGTCGCGATAGCTATAGCACGCCCGACGCGCCGCGCTCGGCCTGGGACTTGGGCGATTGCAGCTGCTGCGCCCGGCGCAGGACGCTGCCAAGCTCAGCCTCGGACTGCTCGCAGAAGCCGTCAAGCATGCCCTCCTCCAGCATTATCAGCAGCTCCGTGTCCACATCCACCAGCCCCTGTGCATACTTTCAAATCTCAATCAGACACCTGTGGAATACCCCATCTGCCGCATGAGTGCAGCACAAATGCCCTGGCAACTACTGGCCAGCTGATCATGCATAGGGCCACAAGTCAAGCAGTAAATTTCAGGAGCTCTACAAGAGGTTCTCATATAAAGGCACTGCAACGTATGGCTGCACATGAATGCGGGCCAGGAACAGTTCACGACAAGATTTGTAGGCAGGGTTGTCACCTCCGGGCAGTCCATTTGGAACCAGGGGTGGTTCATGATCCACCAGGCATCTGCGCGCTCGGCAGGGTCCACTCGCAGCATCCCCCCCAGCAGGTCGCGGCACTCGGCCGAAACACCCTTGAGGTGCAGAGGCAACGCCCCCCGCTGGGCGCCGGTCTTCAGGGCCTCCAAATCCGGCAGCTCTTCCGTCAGCATGTAGTGCAGCAGCACACCGCAGGACCAAATCCCAGCAGCCTGTCTGTCAGAAGGGCCGCCCTGCAGCACCTGCCAAACAGCACCCATACCTAAACACCCCGCTCATTGCTCAACCCGCTGATATTGCTCAGGAAGGGATCTGCCAAGCAACGCAAGGACCTTTAGCCCTCGAATGCTGCCTGCAACCTTGGTGGCCCACAACCAGACAAACAGCCAACCTTCACAGCTCTGCAATCGAATTCCATGCTAGAATAAATGCTGCCGCATCCTGAGGAGACGGCAAGATAAATAATTGGGCCAGACTCACGGGCACTCAGCAGTTCAAATGGTTTGCCAAGGGATTCAAAGCGTACCTCTGGCGCTGTATACGCGTCGGCCCGGCCGGCCGTGGCCGGCTGCGCGCCGCCGCCGAGCCGGAAGCTGAACAGCTTGAGCCGCGGGACCCCCCGCCGGCCCAAACCCCCCACAGGGGTCACGAAGCCCTCCCCGTGGTGGGACCCTATGCTGCACAGGCTGGGAGCATCATTTGCCTCCACTAACATGATGCTCTCCGGCCGCACATCTGTCAGCGCTATGTCCATCGCGTGACAGAAGTCCACCGCCACCAACAGCTGCTGGAAGAACGACCTGCGCACAGAATGCGTGCGACCGCTCAGCCGCACGAATGAGTGCGAATACGGGTAAACTCACTGAAATGCTCTCCTGAGTAGAGGTCTGTAACATGACTGGCTGTGTCAATCTCCACCAGCATACAGTCATGGCTGAAGGGCCCGTGGTAAAACATCGCCCTTGTCAGCCTTCTTGAGCCCTTCTTATCGGACTTTGGAGGCAGCCTTACACAGAGGGCATCTCAGCCATGACCAGCAAGCCAAGGAGTGTGAGACCTTACTATCCCTGTAAGGTCTCACCTGGCGATCTCCTCATGGAGTCCGACCCCTGGCACGTCCGGGGAATTGTTGGTGATATAGTCCAACAGGTTGCCACCGGGCGTGTGCTCCATGACTATCGCAAGGTACTGATTTGTCAGGAACACCTGCGCAGACATGGCACCGCAGTCTGATAAATTCCCAGCATCATGCATCCCTGGCATTCATCAAAATAACATTAAAGCGCAGGTTCCTTTCAAGTAAGTAAGGAACTCCAGAAAGCAGAAGCTATGGAGAAAAGGAGGTTCCAGGAGGTCTAGCCCATTTAAATGCCCCGGGGCCTATCAGACCAGAAGCTGCTTTCTAATCCATCACAGTCTCAGTATGCAATCCAAGCACACCTGTCGCAGGTGCACTATGTAGGGGTGCGCCGTGCACAGCCGCAAGTTCATGACCTCCTGCTCTGCGTTTTCCACCTCGGCCGTGCCTCTGCGCAAAAATTTGATGACAACCAGCCGGCCGGTGTCCTCATCCTTGCATAGCAGCACCCGCAGATCCTCCTCTGCTTGAGAAGCGGCCCCCCGCCCCCGAACCTCCTTTAGCTTCCTATACCTGCCGCATGCAAGCAAGAAACTTCAGTTGCGAGCGAACTTCAGCTGCGAGGTTATTTCAGCTGTTATGAACAGATTGCAAATGCATTAGCTGAGCCCAGGGAAGTGCTCATTTGCTGCTTTATTGCAATATAAGCCAGAGGTTGCCTGCAGCCTTGCAAAGTAAATGATTGCATCAACTTCATGCAAGCCTCAACTGCGAGCTCCTTGTGCTTTGAATGCACAAGAAGCGCCGATCGCGCCGCATGCATGCAGGCCTCTGCCCGGCATGCATGTGGTGCCAGACAGGTTTCCCAGAAATTAGACCCCCCTGGCCAGAAGGGAGGGGCAGGGAAACCTTCCATGCATCTCAGTATCGGCTGTGGAGAGCTGTACCTGGGGTGCCCCCTGATGGGGTTCCCTTGCCATGCAGCCTCGCTGCCTGTTTGCTGCACGTCCACTTGAGCAGTTCCATCCTCTGCTTCCACGCACTGCTTGGGCGTCTTGGGGGAGGGTGGCTGCGAGTGGCTAAGCTGGTTCATCTGCGTGATCGCTCTCCGATCCAGGTCAAAGTGCCCCAGGTCTGACTCCAGCGGGGACACGGCTGTTGCTGTGCTGGGCGACTCGTCGCGACGCCCCTGCTTCCCAGGGAACGAGGCGGATGACAGGAACTCCGGGAAGGAGGTAGCGCTGTCAAATGGCGATACCAGGGTCCCGGGAGAGCAAGAGAGCGGCATGCCCGACTGGGACGGTCGTGGCTGCCGCGTGAGTGCTGTTTCAAAAGGTGAAATGAATTTTCCAGGCGACTCCTGGCCGAGATTTGCGAGCCTGACAGCCCTGCACATCACGCAGCAATCTGCAGACTCAGGAAACAGCCGGGCTGCGATCGGCATCCCCACTGATCGACATACAGTGGTCTCAGGACGAGGCGCATGTAATAGGCAAATTGAACACTAAGGCATGGCTGGGTCGGTACTTCTAAGCAGCGAGACCCACTACTAGAAATAGGGAACAGCCTAACAACCGTGGGCCCTGCTCGCAACGTTGGAGCACAGTTTCGATCAGGGTCCAAGAAGAGCATTAGCTTGAGGCAACACCTTTCGACTGGGCTGCCATGAACCTCCTTTCCGGTCGGCTGTCGGTATTGTGTGACTACCTCGCGCTCGCTGTCGATCTCGCCGCCCCTGGGGAACGCGCAGAAGCACCCCATGGGGCCTGGGCGCCTCAAAACGACCCAGTCGACTCTATGGGCCTATCAGAAGAATTAGGGTCGCGTTCAACGGCTGTCGAGATCACCCAGAACGACTCTCCGATGATCTACGAAGCTCCGCTAGAGCAGGCACCCCTGAACAACTCAGCTGCTGATTGTCTCTCGCATTGCCATTGAGGCTCCCCTGCGTCTTATTGATCCGGAAGTGTGTCAGCCCCACACTGGTAAAGAGCCCTGCACAGTCAAGGACCTGATATGTGAAGTGCGATCACGGGAGATTTCTTCCCTTACTGCCCTGCCCGATTCGATCGCACGTGGGTGCTCACATCAGGGTTTGCGAGGGTCTCTATCTACGATGATAGGGGAACTGAAGGGCTGATGAGAAATCGAATTGCAAACAGCCGCGCGAAGCACTGAGGGTATTGGAACACAGTTCAAATGCGGGGTACAGGCGATCGCTGAACATGGGAAGACATGTGGCGGTGTCTGGAAGGCGACAAGTCTGTTGACTCCGTACCTAAGTGTTGACAGGAGCAACGTGCTGGCTGTGTTCGGGTGGGGGTGCACCCAATGGGGAGGCTGGAGTGGCCATTGAGCCACACCTTGCCTGTGCGATGGACACCTTTGAGGATCCGTGCTGTCATCACAATCGTATCCTGCGTATCTCTTGCAGGTGAGAGGCCTTCAGCTTCCAGCATTTGCCACGCCTGCCTCCCATCTTGCTGCATAGGATATGACAAGGGACCAATTTTGCGATTCTAGTGTCATCACATTATTTGATCCGCCATCATACATTCTCAGTATCAGAAAAAACCTGAATTTGCATTCCATAAATGCATGGTGAGCTTGGATCACTGCTTATGACAGGGCTCCTTTGTCTGAGGACCAGGACGCTTCAGCATTCCGGTCAATGCACCAGCATCATGGAGGCCTTGAATCGCGAGAGCCAGCTAACGAAATTCACACAGTCTCTGGAACTCGCTGGCCTGGCTGGTGAGTGACCCTTTTTGGAGATGCTTGCGATGCTGTGCAGTCAGACAGGTGGCTCAAGCATCCACATCTGTGCCTGCAGGATATTTTGAGGACAGGCAGCTCGAGGCTACCTTATTTGCCCCGACGGACGATGCGATTTTAAACGCTGCTTGGGAGGACTGGACTGCAGAAGACCCGCGCCTGATGGCCGCCCTTTTGTACCACAGTGTCCCACTTAAGGTCCGATTTTTCTTCCACTTGATGTTTTCAGCTCATCCAGTCTCAGCACAACTGTGCGGACTTGCTGCACATGTACAAAGGCGTGCAGACACCTGAGCAGCAGCTGGGAAACAACGACACTGGCCTCGAGGTGGGCTGCGTCTAGTCTAGTGGCAAACCTGGGTGCAATGCCTCCACCAAGCTGCAATCCCAGTGCCTGCAATGTCCAGCAAATGCATGGCGGCATCTCCTCATCACCACTGAATATAATAGGGGGATATCTTCTCAGGAAGATGGGACCGTGACCCTTAGAGGCGCAATTTTCAAGTAAATTCGGCATCCACCACGGACAAATGCCTCTCTTCATTGATGTGCATCAGTAGGGTAAAGTAATTCTGATAAATGGAGCAAAAAAATCAAATCATTTTAATGCTGGACCCCTTGCCTGCGCCACCGCAGGCAGAGCTGACGGAGATGCCGCGGGAGCTGCACACGAACCTCGGCCCGGACGAGATCGTGCTGCTGCGGCCGGCAGCGGACACCGGGCGGCTGGACCGGCAGCCGGCGCTGGCCGTCGTGGTGCCGATCACCGACTTCCACTCACCGCCCGCCAAAGTGCTCAAAACGCTCAGAACCTGTCGGGTGCGCGCACATGGGGTCCCTGCTGCTGCCATCAACCCAAAAGATGTACACCCCTGGACCCGGGGATCCAGATGAATCAGATATCTCTTACATGACCAGTTTGGGCCCTTGTCGAGCGCGAAGCAGGGAACTCTTGCACGAGGAAATGAATCTTATCTGATGGTAGCACTGCTGTGTCCAGGGCGTCGTGCACGTCATTGACACAGCACTGGAGCCGGACAGCACCTTAGAGCCGGAGGCCCTGGCAGCTGCGCTCTCCAAAGTAGCCCAGAATGTGCACAAAGACATTGCGAGCATGGACAGCAAGGTGTCCGTGTCAGCTTTAGAGAACAACAGGTCTGCCCCAGGCATCAAAAGCAACCGCCAGATAGGCCCGATCACTCCCGCATCGCATACCAACATTACTCTTCAAGAAATGGAAGCAAGCTCATTCCAGGACAGTAGCTTGGGCTTCTGTTGGATTTTGCTCATGTGTAGCTGTTCCCACAGAGACTGACAGAAGGGAAGTGAGAATAAAGCAGCAGGAAAGAGGGATAAATGGTGGAGCTGTGGCTGTGGCAGCGGGCTTTCTTCCTTGTCTCAGCGCAAGCACGACGTGTTGGCTTAAGAGCGGCAACATGTCTGGTGCATTGCGCTGACGGCTGTCCCGGCTCCGCGCAGGAGAGGAGGGGATCTTTTGGGGGACCGCAAGGAGGAGTGGGGGGCCGCGCAAGGGGCCCAGCAGCAGTGGGGCGACGGCCAGCCGAGTGCGCTCGAGCGGGCGCTCAACATCGCACGGGAAGCTGCCGCGAAGCACGAGCAGGAGGACGAGGAAGCCGAGCGGATGCAGGCGGCCGAGGCGGAGGTGAAGGCGCGCAAGGAGCGGGAGCAGGCTGAGCTGGCTGAGCTCTCCTCGCCCGGAGGGTGAGTTGACACCTCTGGGACCGTGAGATTCAGACAGGCCATTATCCTGTAGCATTGAACCAAGAGAGGGATGCAAAGAACAGGCCTGGGTCAGAGTCATGGAGCGCATGCGCCTGTAGCGATCTGTGCCTATTTGGCGGGTGGTCTCTATTACAGAATGCTGCGCCACGAAGGGCCGTCATGTGAGCACATGAAACCTGCATTGAAACCATGCTCTCTCAGGACATCTCATTTGTGCCTCTGAGCCACCACATCCCAGTAGTGGTGGACTACCACGACAACGGATGCGATAAGGTTCAATCTCAAATATATGTGCATGACGGGGAGGGAACGCTGGCGCACAGGGCGGCCAAGGCGGTGCTGGCGGCTGAGGTGGCGCAGCAGAAGGCGCTGGCGGCCGCGCGGCTGGCATTCCGCGAAGCCGAGGCCACCGGCCAAACGCTTGCCGCAGCCAAGGCGCAGGTCGGGGCACAATCATATATCCTCTTTCTACAAGTTGCCTATGGGATCGCCCTATGATACAACAGCTGCACCTTATGTAAGGAGATCATGTTCATCTTCTGAGTCAGGTCATCTGGTGATTGTCTGGGAGCATGCATGCGGCTATAAACCGAAAGGGTCCTCCAAGCCTGATCCAATCCATCCACAACCTGGCCTTCTGATAATTGCACTGCAAGCCTTTCCAGGATCTTACATTTAGGGCATACTGGCTCATGTGGATTCCAGGGTCACAAGGGTATCTATTCAAAGTTGACTAAATGCTAACCAACAGCCAAATATAGAAGCAGAGATTAGTCACTCAGTAAAGTGTGGCGCTCAGTTCTTGAAGGTCATGAACAGGACCTTGAAAATGGACTTGTATATTGCGCGCAGGATTGGCTGGGCGCGGCTGAGTATGCGGCGGAGGGCATCGTGTCGGCCAAGGAGGCCGCCTCGTGGTCGGGCTCCGGCTCAGACCTCAACGACCAGGCCCGCTCCGCCGCGCGCGCCGCCATGCTGCTTGCTGAGGTCAGCACTAACGCTAGCCCGTCAGCCTCGCCTCGCCTTGCCTCGCTTTGACACCCCTTGTCAACCCCATAATCTGAGCTTCAGTCTGGCTGCGCTTGTCATCCCAAGACTTTGTGTGCCCCGCCATCAGTACATGCCAGGGCACGAGACATCAGCGCGGAGTCAAAGAACGCCGCTTAATCGCACAACACAGGATGGCTGCCATTGGGAGCATGTAATAAACCGCCAATCAGTGCTTCTGCCGCACTTGCTACTGCGGTAGAACCACAGGGGGACCTAAACAATGGTCAGCATTAAGATACTCTATAACCTGAGAACTAGACAAAAATGGTAGGCCAATGGTGAGTCACTGCCCAGGGAGAGGCTCAAAAGGCTTCAGCAGCAAGTGTGGCTGCTTTGGTGCAGGTATCACTGGCGCAGCACACGGCGGTGGCCATGGCGCGCACGGGGGACTGGGCATCCTCACTGTTGGGGGGATCGGGGGGCCTGGTTCTAGGCACCGATGCCGGCAAGGCCTGGGCCGAAGCTGCGCTGGACGCACATTCCTCAGCGCTCAAGGCCGCCTCCGCCGCCGGCAGCCTCGCCAGCACAATCGCGGCCAAGGCCTCCGCGCAGGTGCGCCTTCAGAGTTTCTCAGTACTGAGAGTTTACAGATGTATTCTTTGGATCCTAAGCCCGGCGCATCACCGATAATGAGGCAGCAAGGGGTTTGAACATTCAATTATTAAGGGCCCCTGGAACCAGAGCAATTGTGTGTTCCTTTGGCGCCTAGGGCGCCATATGACCTCTGAGCGGCGCACCACATTGCATGGCATGCAAGACAAGCATGCACAAAGGCAGTCTTCACATCTCAAGTTCTCTGGACCCCTGGAATCTTGATGAGCACCAATTCATTTAAGAAGTAAGGATGGCTTCATTATTGGGTGACCAGCACTGATCCGTTGCAGTCGCGGGGTTTATAGGCCTGTATTGCTGGTGTTGCAGGACGTGCTTGGCAGCAAGGGGGCAAAGCAGCCAGCGGACGCAGGCACGCTGGACGCCATACAGGCCCTCGTGCAGAAGCTTCCGCTTGCCGAGCGCAACAGCCTCAACTCCCTGCTCGCCGCCCAGCTCAAGAGCAGCGGCTCAGCCGGTGCGATATTCTGCCTGGTTTACCTTGTTGTTCACGCTTCTGATTTCAACCCTACCCTGAAAGGTGTCAGATCTTGATAGAACAGCAGTGTAGGTTGAGCAGGACAACTGAGTTTAGTAAATTTGCATTTCTTATAAGGTTGGGGCCCTTGCAGAGATGGCACGGTGGCAATAACAACCTCACCTCAGCGGTCATTTGTGGAATGCGCCGTCCAATGATGTTGAATAAGCTGGAAACTTCAAGGCCGGGGTTCTTAGGGTGTAAGTGGGTCAGGAGATGCGCTGAGTTGTTGTGGGTGTGCGGCAGGGGTTGACAAAGCTGACGTGGCCACCAGTAAGGTGAAGCGCGTACTCAAGCCGGCCGGCAGCTGGCCGGCCGCTGGGCAGAGCCGGCGCGATGCGCAGCAGGTACAGCCATCCAGCCTTTTTGCTCCAATTCCCAAAAAGAATCATGAATTTTACAGGGCGGCGTTGGCCGCTGTGCAGCTGAAATCACCTGCAGCTGCTGCATCTGCATCGTCGCCTGACTGCTGCGCCACATGCAGCCATTCATGCTGGCTGCGCCCCGATCAGCCTCAGTGCGAATCCACATGTCCACTGGATGTCACGTGGCATGGAGGGAACGCTGCTGCAGGCTGACCTACCTGCGGGTGCAACAGGAGGACGACTCCCCGGAGGAGAAGGAGCAGCTGAAGCAGGACATCGCACACCTCAGCGGAGCCAGCACCGGCAGCAGCTTCGACACTGAGCGCAGGAAAGCCCCAAAGAAGCTCTCTGGCAAGCTGCAGATGCAGTCCGCGACTAAGCCCCGGCAGCAGGTCTCCAAAGCCTCAAAAGGGTGGGTCAAATGATCTGCTTAACCCCAAGCAAGAGACCGTTTTATCTCACACATAGAGCGTTCATGGCCATATGTGCTGGGGCCTGCGCAGTTTAGGCTTGCACTCATGAGCATGTTATGTATCTCACTTATGTATCTCACAGAGGACTGGTGCATGCTCGGTTTAGCTTATTGTGCTTGTCTGATTGCTGCTTGGCTAATGCTAGAAGGGCTGTAGTAAATTTACAATGACGCCCGCCTGCTGTGAGCAACTGTTTGGTGAATGCTGACTATGCATGGGCAGGCTATCCAGTGGCGCAGCTGCCGCCGCCGGCGTGACAAAGCAGAAGCCTGCAGCTGCCGAGGACACTGAGGAGGGCGATGCGGACAACTTTGGCGACTTGGACGATTTCCAGTTGCAGGAGGAAACTGACGAATCGCTCGACCCCGAAAGTGACAATATGGCAGCATTCTCCAGCCTGGGCGACCCCCAGAATGACTGGGAGGAGCTAGATGAGATGGACGAGGAGTCAGATGCGTTTGGCAGTGAGGCGGCGGCCGGTCAACTCAGGTGCGCACAATGACTGTGTTTAATGCTGAATTCTCCTCAGGGGCAGGAGGGTAACTGTGCATGCCTTAAGTGCATTCCCAGTGACGTATGATCTGTTGCCTCTGAAGAAGCGTGAGCTTGGAATAGCACCCGGTGCATTTCATGAGGAGTGAATGGCAATGCTGGACAAGAACGATTTAACAGCAGAAGGATGTATGATGCGTGCAGGGCCAAGGGCACGGCTGCAAAGGGCGGCGTAGCAGATGCTGCATCAGGTGCCGCCGCAGAGGAGATCGACAGCTTCTTCGCAGAGACGCAAGCCAATTCGCAGCAGCAGAGCGGCAACGCCGCAGCAGCCAGGGAGTCCCAGGGAGTCAATTCGGCGGCATTGGATGACAAGACCGAGTGGATAGGGGAGGACGACGGTGAAGACGTCGACACCGCCGACGGGCTGATCGCAGGCAGGAGCGCCGGCGAGCAGAGCGCGAAGCTCAGCGCAAAAACTGCGCCAAAGGGGACGGCAGCGGGCGGCGGCCGCATCAACGTAGAGAAGCTCGCGAGTGCCGAGAGCGCAAAGCGGGGCCGCGGCGCGGCGCGCATCGGTGGGAGGAAGAATCCAACCGCGGTGGCGACGTCGGCGGAGCTTGCCGGGGACGAGCTTTGGGCCCGGGATAGCGGCGGCGACTCGAGCGCCGGCGGCGGCGCGGCCGCAGCCGGCGGAGAGGGCGGCGCGCTGTTGGACACCTGGAGTGAGAAGCACAAGGAGGCGATGCAGTAGAGCGAGGGCGCAATGAGGGCGGAGGGACCTCTGATAACGGCAGAAATGCAGTCACCTGCAGGAGCATGCAAAATTGAGGGGCTAAGGGACGTCTGATGATAGAAATGCAGTCACCTGCAGGGGCATGCAAATTATGCTGTAACATCAGTGTCCAAGTGCGACTGCAACGCTGTGGAACGATGCAAACTGATGTGTTGGGCAGAAGAAAACGCAGAACAACAATGAAGATCAGCCTACCTTTTTTACACTTTTCCACCGAAGTACAGAGGGGTACGCTCATGCGGTCTCTCCACACACTGCATTCTGGTTGCCTAGGAGAGCAAGTGCATTCTTCAGCAACAGCTTCTGCGGAAGCTCTAGACATGTCTCCCGGACAGGCTTGTGAGGTATAAGTCGGGCGCATTCCTTGAGCAAACAAGGGCTTATGTCACACGAGTTATGGCGAGCATGGCACCACTGGAAAAGGGGATGCAAGGGGCTCGGGCGGCTATGCTGTGCATGAGTAGCATGGTGTGTGTCTTGTTGGGGGGTGGTGAGACTAAGCAGTGGGTCGTAACTCACACTGTTTTTGAGGGTCTAAGAGCTAGAGACAGGCCATCATCTTTTATTTATCTCATGGTCACATGGTGCCGTTGACATTCCTGCAAGCGCAAATCACTGCGCAGGCATGTTGCACATTCAAGGACGTGGTCACCTTATTGCCATGGTGGCTTCTGTCCCTTAATCCTCCTTATGTCCTAATGTCACCATGCTATCTTGATCGCTAATAGATGAACAGAAAGCTTGTGGGAATGTAGCACAATGGCCTCAGCGCTGCAAGTATTTACGTTGTCACACTTTGTCCACAAAGATCTGGAGATTTAGACCTAATGCAAGTGTGTGCTTTCAGGCTTGAGCCTTCAAGATAATACCCAAGTGGCAAGCTGAATCCGTTGTGCCCCTCCAAGCTGGCGTCCAAAATGTGCTGAGGATCCAACACAGTTGCTAGGGCAGTCATTGTCAAGCTGTAGCTACTATAGTGGCAGCTGCATGACTGGAGTGTTGCGTTTGTGACCACAAGCTTGAGTGTGCTCCTTCATGTATGCTATATAGAGCTTTTGAGTGTGTCCGCCTCCATAGAGTAGCTGTAAAAGTAATTTTAGAAGTTTAAATGCCCAAGCTTGAGTCTCAGAAGGTGTGCCCAAAAACTTGCATGCACTTGATTGCACTTCACGCTTCGGAGCTCAAGCGTTTTGCCAGACAACAACCCAAATAATCATGATGACCATCGCATGCATATGCACATGGTGTCTCATCTAATTGAGGACTTCATTTGCACAATCATTGCATGTTCCAATTCTCATTCCCAAGGAAAGCAAGCAACCAGTTGGTTGCAACACATCACTTTAAGCATGAGCCCATAAGTTCAGCTCCGCAGCAAGTTCAACTTGTGCATGCAAAGTCCAGACAGACAAGATTGCCAGCCATTCTAATGTCCTACCATGCATCCCTGCCTATTCAGCACTTGACATCTCCATCTCCCTACAGTATTTACAAGCTAATTGGGGCACGATTCTCTCATCTGGGGAAAGAAAGTTGCAGGCAGCCTAGAACTCCTGGGACACAGCTCCAGAGGCTCCCTCCTTCTTGCCCTTGGTCTTGGGCAGCAGCACACTGTGGATGTTGGGGAGGACACCACCTGTGCGAGCGAATCATGCAGTCAATACATGGTATAATGGCTTTCCGCCCCCAATCTGCTATTTCCTAGGAAGGGATTGGTACGCAGTGAGATGAGACGCCTACCCTTCTAGCTGCCGCCAAGATGCGCCCAAGAGGGGTCAAGCACAGGGAATGTACCAGAAAAGCGTCTTGGAGAACCCAGTACTCTGTATCAATCTGCATTGCTGTTGAGGGACAATCTTAAATCCACCCACATGGGTAACGTTGCAAGTCACAGGCACTAACAACCTGACAAACAGCAGTTGAAACAGCTGGCCGGGTAGGCGCTGGGCATCTGAAAAGTGGCAGCGCACCGGAGGCGATGGTGACATTGCCCAGCAGCTTGCTCAGCTCCTCATCGTTGCGCACAGCCAGCTGGATGTGGCGGGGGATGATGCGGGTCTTCTTGTTGTCGCGGGCAGCGTTGCCTGCCAGCTCAAGGACCTGTGCACAGAATGTTCATCAACATTGGAACCTGCAGGGCGGATCTCACAGCAGATGACCCAGGGAACAAAAATTGCTCTTAGATGAGCTGCAAACAGATGCTTTGCGCTGCAAATTTTGTCAGGCTGATGGTCAGCTCAGCTGATCACAAGGATAGCATGTGTGGTGACTTGCAAGGCAGAAAAACAATCACACGGATGGCTCTGGTTCAGAGCTAAAGTCTGCTGGTGACAAGACAAGCATATGGGAACTCACCTCAGCAGCCAGGTACTCCAACACAGCTGCTAGGTAGACGGGAGCTCCAGCGCCCACACGTGACGCGTACTGCAACGCAGCAAGAACTCATCACATTAGTCGCTGTGGATGGTGGCTGCTCTTGTCTGCCGTGCACAGCACGGTGCAGCATCGAAGAAGCAGCCCTGTTTGATGATCCGCAAGCACACCAATTTATTGACTAAACATATGATATGATGGGGCAACAGCAGCAGATGTTCAGGAGGCAACACCCAAGGAGATATTAATTACCTTTCCCTTCTTCAGGTAGCGGGCAATACGGCCCACAGGGAACTGAAGGCCAGCCTTTGCTGAGCGGCTGACCTGCTTCTTGCCTGACTTGCCCTTCCCGCGACCGCTCATCCTTGTAATAGTCTGTGTTGGATTAAATAAGAATTGAGATGCTTCACAAGGGTACAGCAGATTCATCAGTGCTGATGACTCGTCCTTGTCATCGAGACTACCAGCAAGTTCAAGTTCAAGAATTGGATTCGAATTTCGATCAACTTCTGCAGTTTACTGCAAGTTGAAGTCTAAAAGTGATTTCTCGATCCAGTGCACACAGTGAGGGCCTTAATTGTCTTGATGGCGTGCACATTTCGACCACATGGAACAGAGCAACGCAGAAGAAGAGCGCATGAACAGTACTACAGTCACATTTGTGCGATGGTATAGATTAGCACAGACGGGATAATCTTATGCCTTGGTGTCAATGGAAGAGACGTTTAAGCATTCAGAACAGGAGACAGGCACACCACCGTCATCACCTGCTATAAGACAGTTTCCTCGTGGCAGGCGCAATCCCAAGCAGCACACCCAGAGACGGTTCAACTATTTCAACGGCCGTCACAGTCAAAGATCTGGATTCGATCGGCGCATCTCCTCGTTGTTGTTTCAGAGACAGTCCAGTCAACCCTCACCGAGTCAGCGGGTGGTCTCGTGCCGTTTGAATCTGATTGCTTTGCTTATTCGATGAGAGCAACATGCAACACAAGCGTGGTCACTGTGTCATTTTGGATATATATTGGATAGTGAGCCAATGATGTTGAAAGGGAGACGCCCCGACAGTTGATTGATCTGCCTCAGATCACTTAAGAAGAAGGAACCAGGAGGTCGCGATCAGCGATGGCTGACGACTGGAATATTCATGGGAAGACTGTTGTAGTCACTGGGGCGACATCTGGCATCGGGAGGTGAAAGACATGGTCTTCATGGGTTGGTCAAATTCGCATGCTTCCTTCAGCAAGAGCAACCTTGGAGTGCCCAGTCCACAGGTAATCCAATTGAGATCTGTGTGTGCTCACGTGAGGCAGGGAGACTGCCCTCGCCCTCGCTGGTATGGGTGCCACCGTGGTCTTGGCTGTCCGCAACCAGGAAGCTGGGCAGGAGACAGCAGCTATGATCAGGCAAAATTCCCATTTCATGACTTCTGATAACTGCATTTTATCTCTATCGGTCTATGTGGGACGCCAGGAACGCCAGGAACAACCATGGACACCAGGACAAGTACCTACATCTACATCATATGGTTAGCAAAGCCTGCAAAGCCTGTGGAATGCTCACAGGAGGTTGCATCCAGGGGCAAATGTGGAGGTGGGTCCCAAGCTGGAGCTGGCACAGCCCAGCAGCATCCGCAGCTTTGCCACGCAGTACCAGAAGCAGAAACGGCCCCTGCATGTCCTCGTGAACAATGCAGGCGCCAACTACCTGTCAGAAGGCCTCTCTGAGGATGGAGTCCCCCTTCTGACCCAGGTACTTTGTTGTCAGAGGCAATTATGCTATTCTTCATGCATTCAGTGGCTCAACTTCAGTATCCATCCATATCCTTAGGTAGCTCAATTGCGGTGACTGGGCGCCTGCTATGGCTGCTTGGCACGGCCATTTTAGCACTGCTGTGCTGCGAATGTGGCTAGCAAGTCTCTCTTGGACATCATTCCTCAGGTCATGACCCCTGGCTGAAGGAGAGGAGCAGACACTTGTTTTGGTATGCATTTCAGGTCAACTATCTGGGCCCCTACATGCTGACAAGGCTGCTTGAGGGCAGCCTGGTGGCGTCAGCGCCCTCGCGAGTCATCAATGTGTCATCAGTGACCCACCGCTATGGCCTCATTGAGAACCCTGCCAACTTCCTCTCGAGAAGTGCTACTGCCGTCGGCGGACAGTACCCGGTGAGTCAAGGGTTCTCCCAACAATGTGACATCAGAGAACACGATTTAACCTTGTTCCCATTCACCGTGTCAATACATCATAATTAGCGTGACACAGATGCTTGACTTGATAGGAAGTTTTTCGCCAGGATGTCATGCTGCAACGGCTGTGCAGCTGCATGGTGGCTTCGCCTCTGTCACTCTGCGCAGATCTTGATGCACAGGCTGCCGGTGTATGAGTGAGAACTATAGGTGCTTTGCAGGCCACCAAGCTGGGCAATGTCCTCTTCACGTATGAGCTGCAGAGGCGCCTGGGTCACTTGGGAGTCCAGGTGGGGTTGGCTACATTATGTCATTGTGCACTATTGTAAAGGCTGCAAAGAGGCACATACACTTCATAAGAAACATTGCCTGCAGTCCTCACAGTCTCCATCTTAACTATCAGTGGACCGTCTAACTAGTGCAGCAGAGGGGAAGGTGAAGGAGCACAATTAGTGTCATCCAGCTGATGTGCACCAGGGAGTACTCACTTACAACAAGTGTAACTTAATGTAGTAATACCCTGCTCTGGCGATGAGATAATACATGGGAATCCACACCAGCAGGGAAACAGGCAGCTGAGCGGGAGGCGTGCTGCAGGCATGTGCAGTGGATCCCGGCGCGGTGTCGACAAACATCTACAAGGACTCGCGCCTGTTCACCCGGCAGCCGCTGAAGTGGCTCATACAAAATCTGTACGCGCCGCCGAGCGACGGCGCAGCCGCCGTGGTGCATGCAGCCTCAGCTCCGTGGCAAAGACAGCCCAAAAAACCAGGTGAGCTCTACTATTCGGCTGCGAGGGCAGCAGCTGCGTTGGTATTGGATCTTGTGATTACTTGGCGATCTGTCTAACGTCCCAGCCTATCTTAAGGCTAATGAATGGAATTTTTCTCCAAGTTTGCTTCCAAAAGCATGATTGTGCAGGGCTTTTTGGGAGACGAAAGGGTGAAGCCCTGTTGAAGAAGGCACACACAAGCACATGGGTAAGACAGAGCTCCTGAAATAAACCTGTGCTCACCAATGCGTGCCACACTTTGTGACATGAATTGTCTTGCAGGACCCCAACGATTTGGCAAAGTGGATGCTGCATCCTGAAGAGAATATAGCTTGTTTGCAGTTCTTTGCAAGGGGAGTCTTTGCCTGGCCCGCAATCACAGCATTTAAGGGCCAGCAACAAGGGGTGATTGGGAACCTGAGAATGCAAGGGTGGGCACTTCGTGCGCTGAGCCTCAGTGCTCTTGATTGGCCGCTCAGGAGACTGACACAAGGTGATTCACAGCATCCCTAAAGATTATTTTATGCAATGGAGGTTCACTAATGGGGCATCTGATTTGCAGTGAGTCACATTATTGCCTGAGCCCGTTCCTCATTGAGTGGTCAGTCATGCCATGCGAGAGATGTGTTGTTCAGTGTGTTGTTCTTTGGCAGGGAGAGGCCTATCACAGACTAGAGCTGTGCCCTCTGCGCCAGCCAGTTATGATCAGCACTTGGCTGCAGCTCTCTGGGACTTGTCTGCCGACAAGGGCAAGCTGCCAAGAGATATTAGCGTGGGAGGAAGACAGATATGATGTTGAAGTGACACCAGAAGATTTTGAATTCTTATACTGATTTCCTGCAATTGTATTTTATGTCTTGCATGCACTCTTGGCTTGATCGAACATTGTTGCAACTGCAACTGTCCAGTGGGTAGACGTGCTCTGCAACACTGAGTCAAGAAAGCATTATCTAGATCTCTTCTGATGGAGATATGCCCAATATATATAATTGTGTCAGCAGTACACATAGCCAGGCCTCAAGGGTGCCGTTGGCTTGCACTTTCAAACAAAGTATAAGGCTTGCACTTCCAAACAAAGTATAAACTGGTCCTCAGTAAGCGAGTGGATGACTTTAGCAGCTTGAGAAATGCCTGCTCAATTCTTTACAGCTAAATTTTAACGTATGTTTATCTCACAGCTTGCATGGGGTCACCAGCAAAGAACTGTATGGCACTTATAGTGATTGCACTCAAGCTTCAGGTTGGTATCACATCCTGCACTTTAGGCAGGCCACATGGTTTTGAGCACATCACCTGGCACTTAGGAACCCCCTCTTGCAACGTGCGGGATATCACAGCCAGCCAACCAAGTGCACCCCCAGAACTGACCGAACTCTACACGGAACAGTCCGAAACTGACACAACCACCGCAACTGCCAGCCATGCAGGCCGCTCAGCTTGCAGCACACAGCCTTGCAGACCAGCTCAGACCCGCCTTGCAGGCCCCTCAGCCGCTGTCACCTATACAGATCACGCGAGCTTGCAGAGCAGACGAGCGTTGCAGGCCCCTCAGCCGCTGTCGGCACTGCGGGCCGGCTTCAGGTCTCGTAGCCCTTGGGGTAGAGGGAGGCCCACTTCCACTGGTCGCGGCACATGTCATTGATGTCCAGCTTGGTCTTCCAGCCCAGCTCGCGCTCGGCCGTCTCCGTGGCCGCCCACACCGCCACGCTGTCCCCCGCGCGCCTGTCCACCAGCTTGTACGCTACCTTCTTGCCGCTCGCCTCCTCAAACGCCTGCGCGCGCATAGGGTAACCGACTCAACTTTATTTTAGAGACCATCGGAAATCCTCTAGCGAGCGTTCACATCAAATGAGTTCAGCGCAGTAACAACATGGAGCCCCAAGCTGCGTACCAGGCGTGCACGCCGACAAAACCACGGTTCTGCTCTATTGGTAATGCTCGGATAAAGTTTCCCATTCTGCAAATTATAGGAAGTGTGGATGCATGCCCATGCGCGCAGGAATGGCACTCAGTCCGAGTTTTATTGCAAGACTGCACGTTTGACTTATGAAGGCCAAAGTCTTCACAAGCTTGCCGCGCCAACAGAGGGTGTCACAAGCTGCCAAGCATGGCTTGCATTGCCCAGTCTGAATACAGAGTTGCATGCTTCCTGTATCTCTGCTGCCATAGCATAGCAATTGCAGCTCACAGCACCCCACTGCGCTGCACACGGAAGAGCAGGGAGACTCCTTGCCCCGGCTCCTGATCCGGACCAAGGAAACTCTGGCATGCATGCAGCCAGAAATGCACATTCCTTCCACACACCAGCAAGCGGCATGCTCCCTCGAACCATGGCCGCTTTCACAGACCTGCAAAAGAGATCGCTAGCTATGAAAGGGATGCTTGTTGGTTGCGTGGGCGCACCTTGACCATCTCGAGGACGGTGGAGCCGGTGCCGGTGCCGAGGTTGATGGGGGTGCAGCCGATGTCGGGCGACGCAAAGAGCTTGTCCAGCGCAGCCACGTGGCCCTCCGCCAGGTCCATCACGTGGATGTAGTCGCGCACGCACGTCCCGTCGCGCGTCGGGTAGTCGCTGCCAAATCACCATTACTTGTCGGAATTCTGTCCACTTAATGTAGGGCTAAATCAGGGGATCAAGGGATGGGGTTCAGGGTCTGCTACACATGCAACGTGGCTTTCATTCCAGTTACATCAAGAACTCCAGGGGGAGATCAATAAGTGGGTCAAGCAACCCAGATGGACCCTCTACATACATCAGTGCATGGAAATGGGGTATGAAAGGCAAGATTAGCATGGAATGAGTGTATAGGAGGTCCTTGTAACAGTAACTTTTCGTCCTGAAAGCAGTGGAGGACTCAGAATTAAGGGTCGATGAAGGGAACATTTTGATAGAGAAAGGGAAAGAGTGGTACCTGCCGAAGACGCTGAGCGCGTCGCGCTGGCCGAGCGCGACCTGCTGCACGTAGGGCATGAGGTTGTTGGGGATGCCCACCGGGTGCTCCCCGATCTTGCCTGCGCACGCAGCACATGTGCAACTTTAGCAGGTGTCAATCTCGTCTGTGAGCGAAGCATTATTGGCAGATCCCCAGAGCCCAGGTTGCTAATGATGTACACAGTCTGAGGTCTGCGGCAGGTCATGCATGCACATGCAAATGATGCAGGTGCATGGCACGAAGCACATGCCTCTGCGCTGTGATTGAAACCAGAACATGCGCGCCGAAGGGCCAGACATCCCTGAATTTGCCATCTTCCAACATCCAAGTCGCCCCTAGCATATCTTTGCTGCTCACACCGCAAAAGAGATGCCCTGGGCAATGGCCCCACACTATCATAGATAATTCCAAACTTGTAGCAAGAGATCCCAACATGAGGCGTGCGCATGGACAAGCAGATTGAATTTGGCTTCAAGCTTGCAGACGGGGAAACACACCTGAGGGGTGCGCGCCGACGGGGTTGAAGTAGCGCAGCAGGATGATGCGCCACTCGGGCTCGGCGGCGGCGACGTCGCGGAAGATGTCCTCGATGATGAGCTTGGTGCGGCCGTAGGGGCTGAGCGCCTTGAGTGGGTGCTCCTCATCGATGGGCACCCTCTCCGGGTTGCCGTACACCGTGCACGAGCTCGAGAACACCATCTGCGCAGACCGGATTGAACTCTTACTAACCGCATGCATTCGCATCTTATCACTGCCTTGATACTGCCCCGATGGCTGCATACACCGTGCACGAGCTGGAGAGCACCATCTGCGCAGCCAGAAACAACTTCCTAGTAAGCGCACGCATTCTTATGATATTACTGCTTTGATACTGCCTCAATGTCTGCACTATTCTTTCCGTCATCTAAGACTAATGATGTTCCTGCCAGAGGCACGGTGCGTGACCGCATGCATGCACAGACCTTGACAGCTTTGGAATTTGCTGGCCAGGCTTTCACGTAATGTGGGTGAAATTGGCTGCGAAGAAGATGCATGCCAAGGGCTAGCAAGTAGGATACCTGCACTGCGCAACCCCAGAAAGGTCCTGCCTGACCAAGCCACTCAAAGAGCTCTTCCAGATGACTCATGGTGAAGTACATATTTACCAACGCAGCATCATGCCATGTCGCCCTCAAGGACAGATGGAATTCGACAAGAAGGGCAACGGACTCTTCTGTTGGTGAAACACATGAATGCAGGTGGTTGGTAGGTTGAGCGCGCACGTTCTTGACGTTGTGCTTGCGCATGACCTCGATCAGGTTGACTGCGCCGACCACATTGTGGGTGTAGTACAGCATGGGGAACTGCACCGACTCGCCCACCGCCTTCCTCCCAGCAAAGTGGATCACCGCATCGAACCTGCCAGACACAGATCATCTCTGAACACTCTAAAGTTTGAGGGTCACCATGCCCCAGTCAAGGGTGTCTTTGCCTCCCTGCAATTCCTGGCAAATTACTTCATGTCTGGCAGTTCAAGCTGGCATCTTAGGGTCCAGAAACTTCGAGACTTGCTGAGAAAGATGCCTTTCCCCACCCTGTAAAGAATTACCATGCATAACAAGCTACACACCACATAAATGGCTTCATTGATCTCAAACGCCGCCTCGTATGTGCCACTCGAGTGAAGGGCTCCTCGTTGAGTCACTCAAAAGATATCCTCAGGCCAGAGATAAGATATTTAAGCGCCAGTGACTCACTTGGTGGCGCTGAAGATGTTGTCGAGGTCATCGAAGTTCCGCAGATCGCCCTGGACGTTGCAAGATACTTGTCATTGTCCGGTGCATGACCTTGGACACCTATCATATTTAGATGTTATTCTCTGATCTGCGCTGGGGGTGTGCACAATTCACATCATGTGACAACTATTACCTTGATGAACTTCATCATGTGTGCCTTGTCACCAGCCAGCTCCTTCATCCGCCTGCAGGGCATCTCATCCTCAGAAGTGACTGAGCTCGTCTCCACCTCTGCTATAGGTTACAGCGCCTTGGAGTCGCACCAAGATATCTTGAAATCGTCATATCACTGCTGCTTGCGGTACGATACTCATAGTCGTTTCCAGGATGACAATATGGCTGCTGCAGCCAAGAAAGTATGGCGTGACACACAGGTGCAACGGTACTAGGGGGACCAACCTCCATGCCTCCGGGAAGGCATTGTCGAGATTGTCGATGATGGTGACATCGTAGTCTTGAGCCACGAGGTCCAACACCGTGTGGGAACCTGCAGCATTTGCAGCCTGAAGAGGTGTGCCAGAAGGAGCACAATTTGAGAATTCTCTCAACCAGACAAGAATTGTCCAGATATTGTCGCAATGTTAAAGTTCATATTGAGAAGAGAAGGCTGAGGTCTGCTGCGTGCATCTAGCTTGATGTGCTTGATATGATTACAGAGAAGGAGCGTACCAATGAAGCCCAAACCCCCTGTGACGAAGACGTTCTTGCCCATTGCAGATATCTATACTGCTTCTGGAAGAGGAACAGAGATTATCGCAGTTATGGTGCCACCCTCGTTGTGGCACCAAAATCGCCAAGGTTAGATCTTGTTGTATACTCTATAGCACAGCAATTTATACGCTTTATATGAGCACCTCGTCGAGATTCTGTACTTCAGTCTTCCGGAATTTCTGACAGAAAGGCTTTGGACTGCTCCGCTTGGCTGTCGCAGAGTGGATCCAACCGAAGCTGACCGGACACCTCGCTGGGCAGCCCGCCAAATGTTGGGCACTCGTTTTCGGGCAGATGTCACAAAGTGAACCAAGTTTTGGAGTCCCTGAGACCGTGCAGCGCTCGGTGACCCAATCTCCGACTAGAATCTGCTGAGGCAATTTACATGCTACTTGTGCTGGGCATCGCTACAGCTGTCGCATACGAGAGCACGCATGCATGCCACAGGGTGCTCTGCAGATCTGATCTAGATCTGCGCAAATCTGCAGTCACTGTTACGGTAACGCTATGAAAGTACCATTGCAACATAAATTGCCTTTACATGTGCTCTGTACATCGCGGCGCACAATGATGCCACAGTACTCTTACACCTGGCAGTCTGAAATCTCTGAAATTTCATCAATATTGCTGCTTCAAGCCGCTGTAAAGCAGCTTCAAGCCCTTTGCAAAATGAATCGTGCGATAGGAGCTATGTAGAAGCTATGAATACAGTGAGACTGACAGTGACACTGACACCCACATACTCTGAGTACTACCAGTGCATGCATTCTGACATATGCATACTTCTCTGAAAGTCTCTGGATGCGCAATGTCAACTATGTTTGCCTTGCTTGCGCAGGGATCGAGCACAAAATATATTTTATATCATGGGCCAGATCACAATGTGCGCTGTTTGGCCCTACGCTGGCTGCACGGAGCCACAGGCTTGGCGTGCGCAGGGACTGTGTGTGCTCAGTAAGCGTTGTCATTGGGCAGGTGCATCTTGCGCTGATTGCTGCACCCAGCTGTGGGCTTCACGCATGCAGTACATCGACATTGTCTAGTAAGCATCGCCCTTGCGCAGGTGCATTTTGGCGCTGATGGCGGCGCTGAGCTCCTCCTCGTCGCGCAGCTGCGCCTGGAAGTTCTCCAGCCGCCCCTGCAGCTGCGCGATGTTGGACGCCTTGCGCTCGAGCACCTCGCGCAGTCCCCCGATGTACGCATCGATCGCGCTCCCCGGCTGGTCGATCTGCGCCGGCACACACACATTTATCTAATGACTGGCATGCCCCATACCGTGGAGGTGCTTTGTCAAAGATAGGAAGCCCAGAAAAAAGTCATTGCACACATTTCACACACTGGTCGCGCAGGTGGCAGGGACAAGGATGCAAATAGAGCGATGTATATAAAGCCTCTCGTCCGGCGCTGTCAGCTTGTGCATTCTCTGCAGCAATCAAATTGTAGTGGGCTTCAATTCCAATTCAGGCTTGCAATGGGGGGCCTCGACAGAGGCGCTGAGGTAGATCCATGCATGCTGGGACACCGATCTAAAGAACGGACCATCTGTTTTGCTCTGCCATAGAATTGGCAATCATCATCAGGACATTCCACGGATGATGGGCAAGAACAGCTAGGAGAACGGGGGACTGCTGCACCTGCCCCAGGAGGTTCATCTCCTGCCTCACGATGGCCATGGTCTCCTCGATCTGCCAGCGGTGCGCTGCAATGAGGTTGTCCTCCTCTTCAAGGATCCTGCACAGGGCAGCAAGTGGGGTTCAATCAGCGCTGTCCGTCCTTCCTGTCCGTCCTTCCTGTCACTCGATCACAAGCACGAAACCTGGTCTGCCACCTTCCCAACTGCTTTGGCAGTATCAGAGAGACTGGCATGCGAGTGGCAGGCAAACCTGTTCATGAGCTCGTCCCTGGTGAAGAGGAGGTCGTTCAGCTCTGCTGCATCATCAGGCGCCGCGGGCTCTGCTGCTGCCTCTCGCCTGGCGGCTTCCGAAGCAGGCCTCCAGTCAGCCTCTGGGGCCTTGGCCCTGGCTGTCACCTGTACACACAAAAGTCTTGTAAAAAAGAACACACAGCAATTATTATCTGGACAGCTATGTGTTTAAGACGCCCTCTATCAAGAGGACGGCTCCCCGTCAAGATACTGGAGGATGCAAAGCAGAACAGTATATTTTCATGGTGCCACAACTCCTCCACTCAATATGCAGCACAGTACCAGCATTTGTAAGGGCATGGAGGGGAAGCTGTGGCGGCAGAGGCACACCTCGTCAGCAGTGGTGCGCCGGGAGCCCAATTTGGCGCCAGCCTGCGCAGGCTTGGCAGGGTAGTCATCGGTCGCGCTGCGGCGCACCGGCCTCGGCTGTGGCGCATCGTCGGTCGCGGTGGCGCGCCGCAACGGCGGCGGCTGCGGCCGCTGCTCCTCCGAGACGGCGCGCCGGCCGGGCAGCCGCGCTGCGGCCAGCTCTTCTGCAGCTGCCGCGGCGGCTGCCGCGCGCTTAGCCGCCAGCACCTTGACTGCGTCGTCCGTACCGCGGCGTCCCCGCACCACCAGCGGGGACCTCCCCCTGTCCGTCTCCCTAGGAGATGCTGGCCTGCACACAGCGCATAGCATCTTGGTAGTCATACCAAATGAATGGGCCAGGGCAAACCTGCAAATGGGAGAATTGCGAACTTCATGGGCCGGCAAGCAGCAGAATTTCTGTGCACACCTCTGTGAGCCCCTTCCGCCTGCGGGTGACTGCAGCAGGTCTGCTCCGCCGCGTGGGGCCCGTGGCGGCGTCGTTTGCCTGCAGTCAGACGCGCTCAACTAATTTTATGCGGACTTCTTGACGGAGCGCTCAAAATCTGTAGCTCGGGTTCCTTAAAATCCAGCGTGGTTTTCCAATGACAAAGGTATCTAGAGCCAACGGAGAATTAGATGTCCAGAAGGATACCTGCTGGGGAAGGTTGTCTGCAGAGGGGCCGCTTGGCGGGGCCGGACGGATGGCGACGGCGCGCGCGGCCCAGCCGGCCTGGGAGAGGGCATGCCCCCGGCCGGGGACGGCGCGCGGCCGTTCTGTGGCTGCTGCAGCACCGGCGCGCCGCTCGCTGCGCATGAGAAGCGCGCCCCCTTGTCCTTGCGCAGCTCTGCAGAGAGCACCTCCCCACATCACAAATGATCACTGCAAGTGAAATGTGGGATGGCATAATAATCTTCATCAGGACGGTGTGCCAGTAACGAAGCAGACCGTTGAAGACATTTGCAAAAGCCAACTGCAAAGAGAGGGATGGGTTCAGCGGCTGCTGTAAGAGGATAAGAATGTAGGTGCAGACCTTTCACACGGTCAGCGTAGCGCAGTGTGTTGAGGGTGTGTTCGCAGGAGGTCGCTGCTGGGGAGACATTGGCAATCATGACTGTGCGGGCCTGGTCGCCTGTGAAGGAGTCTCGGAGCACCTAAGAGGGGCAAGCAAGCGTTCATAGCAGTGCCTGGCAGAGTTGCTCCCTGTTATGTGAACATGTAGTATGCCTTGTCTTTGCCATTGCTGCACAGGATTTTCATGCGCATCCACATCTTCTGTCACAAGCTGAAAGAAGGTCACCTCTGTGAGCTTGGAGCCCCGGAAGGGGACGTGCTGTGCAGAGGCGTCCAACGCGCGGATACACTCTTTGAGCGCCAGCAGGCTCTTGTTGATCTGTGCCCCTTCCATGCGCGTTTGCCTGCGCAGCCATGCACATTATCATGACTTTTGACAGCCCGTCATTGAGGATACCGTTAAAGGGTGCTCGTCAGTGACACTGTTGAGATCCTTCCAGTTGAGTGGGCATGCCATGAATTTGAGAAGAGTGTATGCCTGTTGTTGTCGTATGTGTCTGCGCCTCGCTCGCTGCCGGCCAGGTCCACAAAGGATATCTTCCCCACCGGGTGGTCCGACTCGCCTCCCCGCTTCAGCGCAAACTGCAGCGAAACACCAAGTGCTTCAGGGGGCAGGCCATTTAATTTCCCATGATTGAAAGGATCACTGCCTCTGATGGTGTCTAGTTGGATGGTGTGAGAGGCACCTGCATGATGGAGTGGGAGCGGGAGGACTCCTCGTTGACACCGGTGCTGCCAGTGCTGCGTGCCTTGTTGGCATGGGCCACCAGTTCCCTGATGCTCTCCGCGCGGGACACCTCTACCTGCATTACCAGCAATCCGCTATGTGTGATCCCTACATGCCTTCATCCTCTTACCAGAGGCATGCATTGTTTGTGATTAGATGTGAGAGCAACAACATATCTGCCGGAGGCGCCTGTCTGAAAATACAGTGATCTCATCTATTATCTAACAAGGAGCAGATTGCCTTGGACGTGCATCTCAACTACCCTGCCATCGGGTAATCATTTTCTGCCATGGCATTCTGTGTGCATGTTGGGATGTGCTCGACCATGCAAGCAAGGGCAACTTGGGAAGGGGGCGTGCCTCTTTGAGGCCAACGATGCAAACGCGGCCCTTGCCGTCCTCGCGCATGACTAACCCCTGGCGGCCGTTGAGCAGGTCGAACAATTTGCCGCCATAGATCTCGAAGCAGGACACCCACAGCGACAGCTCGGCGTGCTCTGCAAAGCCCAGGTACTCGAAGATGTCTGCCGCTGCGCGCAGCGGGAGCGGCTGCATCGTGTACGTCTTGCCGCTGCCTGTCTGCCCGTAGGCAAAGCACGTCGCCTGCATCATTCACAGAATTATTGTCAGCCATATCCAGGCAGGCCTCCTGGCCGACCATGCCTGCTGCTCGGCATGTTGGTAGCAGCACCAGTGCACAGCACCAACCATTTAAGTGACTCAAAGCTGAATATTTTCCTCACCTTCGTCTGGTGTGTCCACAATGCTTGCAGGGCAAATCCCAGTTGCAACAGGTACCATGCATTCAAGAACTTCAATGTAATGTCATGCGATGCTACATGGTGCCCAGCATCCAAGTGTTGTGTAATGTGTCGCCAGAAAGCTCACCTTGCCGGTTCGGAAGATGGTGGCGACCAGGGGCTGCACAGTGGACCGGTATACGGCGTCATTGGACACATGCTCATCCAGAACATCGTCAAATGCGAATGCATGGTGCTCTACGTACTTTGTCAGGTCCACCTTCACCCGCGGCTCGTGCACTACCAGCCGCGACTCCATCATGTCTGCCTCTATCGCATCATCCTCCCCCCTCTCCGTCTCCTGCATGCCAAAAGTCCCTGACGTGAGCGTGCATGCATCAGCATGAATACTGGCTATCTATTCAAAGGAACTGGCAGTGGCAGAGCACACTGCACTGAGACAGGGGAACGTCTCTGGCATGGGACTGTGCCGTGAGGCCAGTAGTGATCACCATCATTACCTGCAGTAGCCTTGTAATTCAAATATCTGCCACCTGTGGGTGCATGCACTGCATGCAGCGTGTTTGGAAGTTACAAAAAATAATTTGACATGCATGCTCCTCTTTTCTTCTTGCGGGTGAGAGAAGGGAGGTCACCTTCTGATTGAGCGGCCTTTTCCGCACCACCACGCGGATCTTGGGCAGCTCGACCTCATCTGGCAGGCGCCCCTGGCGCTGTGAGGTTCGCCGCTTTGTGTATGGATCATCATAGGGAGCATCCACCTGTCCAGATTGCAGAAATTGTAGCTTTTTTGGCAGATCGGCAAGCTTACATTCCATGTGTGATTGCAGGCAACAGTGCAGGAAAATATCTTGGAAGGGGCAATTAAGGAGCCCAGGCCACACCTGCAAGAGAAGACCCTCGTCTGGCTCATTTGCTAGATCCAGGAGAGCGGCATCGCCGTCCAGCATCTGTGCCTTCATCTGAGCTGTGATTGTGTCCATGTTGGTGTACTGCCTGCTGTTCCTGGAGGATGAAGCTCGTGAGGTGGGCTGTGACCTGTCTCTGTCGCCTGACGCATGAGCTCTAGCACCATCTGCGTTTAGTCTCTTTGTGAGACGAAAAAGCTTTTGCTTGTCATCCATGTCAACGATGCCGAATTTGCCGTAGTCCTGCGACAAACAGGAAATGTATAGAAATAAGATGGCGCTGAAACGAAGGCCGATCAAGTCACATAACAGTACCTTAAATGCCAGCGGATATCTTTAAGATTTATGCTTTCTATCTTGATGATGAAGCCGGTCTCAAGCATGACAACGTCTAAGAAGTGCAGAAGGCTAACAACTTGTTGGTGAGCAGACACAAACATGCATGACAGTGCAGCCCAGAGAACAAGTACAAACTTAGAAACCTGTTTTGAAGACTACCATACGCATAGTGCTTGAGCATTTCCCAGCTATTATCGTTTGAGACTTGGCGCACACCTGCATCATCAGGCCTTTGAAATCCCGCTCAGAGATGCCTGCAAATGCTGCTGCATGGTGCCCGAGTCCTACTTCGTACAACCATTCCTGTATGATCGATCCCATTGTTGCGTAGTGATTCCTCGTGCGAGTGTTTGACAGTTCCCCTCGAAAAGGCTCTCGAATATATAAGGTGGGGATGAGCAAGATTCAAAGAGCTCGAGAAGAAGAAAGCTGCCAGTGAGACTCTTTCCATTCCAGAATTGGTTCTTGATGTGCTGGGAAGCATGCACTGGATCCAAGAAACGCGTCCGTTTGCTCTGAAATTGAAGCAGGGGGTTACTAAGCAGTACCAACGAATCAAGCTCGTCTTCAGGACCTCTTCTGACCCTCAACCAATTTCATGGCGTAAAATATACAGCATCGCCTGCCGATCCATTAATGCTGTCTATCAAGCAAGAGACTGCAACGGTCAAAGGGCCTGGCACCATATGGATGTGTGAGACAGTTGAGAAGGAAGTTTGATTATAGCAATCTGACGCAGGGGATGAAGCTCTGAGAAAATAGGAGCGATGGGACTAGACTCTAGTTCTGGCGGTGGCATGACCAGCGTGCGCAAGTGCGTCTTAGCCGTATCAAAGCAGTGCTTACCAACTCCCCTGCACTTTCTCGTTGTATTGACATTGTGTCGCAGCATCAACGTGAAACAATACTCTTTTCCTTCATTAAGTGCTGCTATCCGCGCCGTTGACACCGTCACTAGGTGGTACTTGCCTGGAAGGAGTAGATGATGGAAGGGTGTCAGTGGGTGCCGCTCACAACCATCAACAAGACTAGGGCAGGCTGTGCAAGACCCAGTAGCGCACCTTGTTAAGATTGCCGTAATGCTGACCACTGTCTTTTTAGGTTTCTTATCCGTGTTTGTCTTTTGCTGATGCAGCTTTCTGAGAGGACGGAAGTTCCCTGGCACTGTCCGGCTCACGCGCACCGGAGATGACAGTCAGCAAAAGGATGCAAAGGGCTCTGCTCCTGCACCTGCCGTTCAGACTTCACAAGGTGAAGCCGCAAATTCCACAGAAGACAGGCAGTTGCGCAGCCTGCACGGGGAGCCCTCCACATCCAAACAGGTACCATTCCTTGCAAAATTGCCATCCCTGTTACGCCATATAATTGAGGAAAAGAAGCTGGTCAGTTGGCAAAGCAGAAGGAAGAGACCCGAGGAGTACTGTGCTGTTTTGGCGCAGGACATGAGCACAGACATCGATGGGCACCTCAACGCCCGCCTGGTACAGCTGGATCTGGGCAACATAGTCCCTGGGTCGCCCCCTCACTCACCCCTGGACAAGAGCGCCCGGGGCACGAACGGCGTATCCCCTGGCCGCAGCGGGGGTACGGGCCCCCCTGCTGGTGGTGCCACCTCCACCAACACCGGCGCCAGCAACCTGCGCAGCATGTCCGACATGCGCAAGGCCAAGTTCAAGAAGCTGCTGGATCAGCAGGTGGGTGCATATTCTTGCAGCCGCCTAGATGCAGGCCCAGAAAAGGGCTCATCCATGCTCAAAAAGGCGTGTTGTACAGCAGTACATTACCCACAGGGACAGGGAGAGCTTTCGGCAGGAGCATCGAGAGCGTCAAACACTGGAAGACATCCCCTGTCAAGAAGCATCACTCAGGCTATCTGGGCATTGCTGGACGCATGTCTGCTGAGAAATTGGATTTGAGAAACAGTATCCATGGGAAAGAAGGGGCAGCCCAGATACTTGACATACAGTAACAAAGTCCTTTTGCTGGGGCAGGTGGTGGACTTGGATGCACTGCGGGAGCTGGCGTGGAGCGGCGTTCCTGCAGACCTGCGGCCGGTGTGCTGGCAGCTGCTGCTCGGCTACTTGCCTCCAAATCGGGAGCGCAGGTGATCATCTAATAGCACAGTCACCATGACACATGCCTGGTCATGGTGTAGCTGTATGTTGTGACGGTGTGAATGGCGGGTTGTGTGGATTTGTGACTGGTCCTTACTTGCACCCTGCAGGGGACAGATACTGGAGAGGAAAAGGAGGGAGTACAGAGATATGGTACCGGAGTATTATGACATAGAGGCGGCGGAGCGCAGCGAGGATGACAACTGCGCGCTGAGACAGGTAATTCTGCCATTATAGCTCATCCTACTTGATTGGTCTGCCCCTTGAAACGTACTATGCATTCCTCTGGACCGTCAGCGCTCAGCTAACCTCGAGGTGGGGCACACTATTACATGATGTGCTCTGCGGTCTCAGCATGGATTTAGGGGCATGTAGAAGCAGCCCTTGAGGCAACTGAGGATCTGAAGGTCAATTATGTTTATCGAAGAAGAGGTGGATTGATGATACAGGTGATTGTTGATGTGCCGCGCACGGCGCCAGGCGTTCCCTTCTTCAGCCAACCAAGGCTGCAAAAGAGCCTGGAGCGGATCCTCTTTCTTTGGGGCATACGGTGCGCATTTGCCCCATGCACAAGAAAGGCAGTGGATGCTCAACTGCCCACCTGATGCGAAAATTTGCGGAGCTTGTGTTCCTGGTCTTGAGCCCAATTCACGTTCAAGGCCTACATCAAGATCTGAGCACGTCCTCACATCCAAGAGGAGCCAGCTGCCGCGAGCATCTCGAGCGCCAGCATTACTGTTGCTCCCCAGTGGAGAGTCCCCATAACACTGGTTCCATCTCGAACGCTGCTTGTCTCTTCGCTCTCCTTTTATGGGCCTCAGCCTCCTGCAAGCATCATAAATGATGCTCACAGGACTTTGCAGCTGCAGCACGAGACCCAGCACAGATAAAGCAGTCTGCCAATCTTCCTAGGAATGAACACTAATCAAGATTGTTGAAAGTACTGCACCTTGTGCGCGCATGCAGGCACCCGGCGAGCGGCTACGTGCAGGGCATAAACGACCTGGTGACGCCTTTTCTGGCGGTATTTCTGTCGCCGCACTTTGAGGGCCCCGTGGAGGGCTGGCCGGAGGGCTGTGCGGCCGATCTCCCCGAGGAGGCCATGACTGGCGCGGAGGCGGACTCCTACTGGTGCCTCTGCAAGCTGCTGGACAGCATCCAGGACCACTACACCCACGCGCAGCCGGGCATCCAGCGCACCGTCTTCCGCCTGCAGGAGCTCGTCAGGTGTGCAGCGCTGCTATTTTGTCATCTCCTTGCATGATTTTTGCTTGAGGAAAGTAGGTGGCTTATGAGCTGGTGCTGGGGAGCAGCAAGATTGCCCCAGCATTATGTATGCATCCTGCTCGCATGCTGTGCATGGGGAAATCTTCCAGTGCAGTCGAAGATGGCTTTAGTGTCCTGCAAAGACGACCATTGATCACTGGTGTGTCATTTCTTGCCAGCAAAATGTTTCCTAGCGCTGGGCATGCAAGCTGCAGTGCCTGTAACAGTCATCCCCTGCACTGGGAGCGGTTTTTAGGGTGAAACAAGAATGCTCCAAGGCAATATTCTCATTTGCCAGGACTGCATCAGAAGGTGGATGACATACTCGGCGTGAATTTTGAGTGTGAGCGGTGCTGCATGCAGGCGGATAGACGAGCCCTTCGCGCAGCACTTGGAAGCAGAGGGGCTCGAGTTCCTGCAGTTCACCTTCAGGCAAGCCAAATCCCCTTGCATAACGGTCCCCGATGTCCACAGACATACCACAATTGCGGCTGCAAATATACAATGCCAGACACCCGCATGCAGCACGTGCTCTGGGCCATCACTTGATTGTGCAGTCAGCCAACCCCAACATCAATTTAGTACTTGGCTGCCCACTCTACATTCCCCGTCGAGCATGCATCATGTCAATAGAAATTTTTAATTAGAGCGGTCCGCATGTAGGCTTTTGCTTGGAAATCTGTTTGCTTATATCCCTCATCTCTGTGAATTTGCTGTTGTTTCAAGCTCCGCAGTCCCTGTTTTTGCAGTTCAATTTTGACTTGGGCAGGCCAGATCTCTTTGGCCCCATTTTCTCTGGCGCTCCTCTAGATTTAGCGGACTAAAGATGCCACAGCCTGAGTTTCAGGTGTTGTGCAGGTGGGTGAACTGCTTGCTGATCAGGGAGATTCCGTTCTCGCTGGCGATGCGGCTGTGGGACACATATCTGGCGGAGGGCGTGCGCATGAAGGAGTACCTCACTTATGTCCTGGCCGCCTTCCTGCTCACCTGGTCCGCCAATCTCAAACGCATGGACTTCCAGGTGCGGCATAGGCTTCTTACATTTCCCTCAAGTCCTCTATGCGAATGAAGAGTTACAACATCTTCTACACCAGTGCAAATGCACAACGGTGCACAGCATTAGCAGCAGCAGCAACCAGACTGTGTGACTTCGGTATTGGAAAGGTTGAGCCTCGCTGGGCCATGAAGTGCTATAAAGCTATTTATAGCAGAGAGGACTGGCGCAATGAAGCACGCTTTCAGACAAATGGCCTGGACTGTCCTGTCAAGTCTTGCATAGAGCTATGGAAGACTTTGGACTCTTAAGTGGTGACTGCACACGTGTGCAGTGCACTGGATTAGAATGCTGCATGAGGGCTGCCAGAAGGAATAAAATATAGATTAGCCGTGTCATGTTGAGTTTAGTCGACGTTACAAGGCCTGTCACGAAACTGGGATGTGCTGATGCTTGATTGCTTGTGCAGGAAATGATCCTCTTTCTCCAGAAGCTGCCAACGGGAGACTGGGGTGAGAAGGAGGTTGAGAGCGTGCTCAGCAGGGCTTACATGTGGCGCACATCCTTCGACCAAGCCAAGTCACACCTCCAGCAGCAATAGCATCGGCTTTTAGCCCAGTTGTGTCCTAGCGAAACTTTGTACAGCACCCAATAGCAGGCAAAATGATGACTCACAGCTACTTCCTTCTCAAGAGAACAATTACACACAGTTGCTAGCCAGTTGAAATGACAGTCAATTTCAGGTTGAGCTGGCATTGACTATTTGTTGGTTTGCTAGAGCGCATGTTTGGCTGTCATCTCAAATGTAACAGCATAGAAATGCATGTCTTTAGACAGGCAGCTGCCGATCGATCTTTGCATTGTCATGGCAATCAAGAAGCTCTCTCCTCGGCAGTAGCACATTGAAGTGGCATATTTGCATGCATGATCAGACCAAGCATCTCACTCATCTCCTGCGCATCCCAACTAGCTTTTGCTTTACTTCGGTAATAGGTGATGAGATTGCTGGACGCCCAGATTTGAGTGAAACTTCCAGGGCCTACTTGAGAAGAAGGAAACATGCAAGACATGAAGGCATTGCGAGCTACTTGCAACTGTTTGGGTTCAGCAGTTAACATTACTATGGCATTGCATGTGCACACTGCACACATTGGGAGGTGACACAGCCCACGGTCCAGGGCTAATTACTTAACTCAATAGATCACAAGACTGTAAAGCTAAGTTTGCCACAACATGTACTTGCAATTGGCAGGTGCACGCACTCTTGGCTGGTGTGTAGGGGTGCAGCCGGGGAATCCACCGGGGCACATTCGTGCAGTACTCAGTGAACTCATCGCCAAAGCTCTTGCGGAGCACCCACTCCTCATGCAGCGGCACATTGATGGCTTGCACAGCCATGAAGGAAGGAAGGAAGGAAGATTACATCACTCCAGCCGCCTAGGGCTGATTG